>JACCDG011122838.1_pt1 | contig 31850 bp, 54 predicted proteins | sample 7442471 | NCBI WGS metagenome assembly JACCDG01 (sample SAMN15323444, study PRJNA562643) | freshwater metagenome | isolation source: river surface water | place: USA:Blue River Watershed | collected 2017-08-17 | reverse complement strand
GTTCACTTTTTTGAGAAATTTGGTGGACGATAGGTGATTTGAACACCTGACACGCGGTGTGTAAGACCGCCGCTCTACCACTGAGCTAACCGTCCGAAATTTTGGTGCGACCGCCCGGGCTTGAACCAGGTCGAAAAACCTGCCAAAAATGTCGCAGGTCTCAGCTTAATAAAGCAAGAAATCTTAAATATTCAAAAATAAGAAAGAAATGTTTAGATTACAAAGGCTATTCCTGCACTCAATGCGGCTACGACAAATGCCAAATGGCACTGGATTTTCATCATATAGATCCAAAGAAAAAGCTATTTAAAATTTCAGCCGCCGATCGGCTAGGAATTCCATGGAGAAAGATAAAAAGAGAATTGGATAAATGTATTTTGGTATGTAAAAATTGTCATGCCGAAATCCATGCAAAAGATAAATAATTTATTTATAACCTTCATTATTATCAACTCGATTTAACATTTCTAATTGTCCGGCTAAATCCTCCATCTCGCCGCTCCAAATAATAGATGGCATCTCCAAAACATCTTTTGTAAAATTATCTTCAATTATCACCTTCCTTCCACGACATAATACGATTGACCACCTCTTATTTTTGCCGAAAGGTTTAGACTGAATCCTATTGCGGCCGTCGATTTCCGGCTGAGAGTATTGCTGCAATGCTTTTTTAGAAAAATGAATTCTCATATAGGTCGAGCTACGCCTAATCTTGGCCTATTAATTTCGGCAGTCAATCTTTTTTGAAGATCATCGTGTCTATCCTTATAATAACGAGCATCAGACTCGGCTTCATTAAGTTTCGCTTCCAAATCCTCATTCAACGCTTTCAGTCTTTCAATTTCGTCAAAAGAGCTTTTCCATCCCCTTGGAGAGAAGTTCATTCCGTCAAAATCAATAGCATCAATATCAATTTCGGAATATTTCTGCCTGTGCTTATTTAAATAATCAATTAAATCATCAACTCTCATTAGTTTCCTTAGATTTGTAATCTTCAATTTCTTGGTGGATAAGCCGACGGCAATACTTTTTTAAGCTAATTTTTTGAGCCGCCATTTCTGGAATAATATTATTACGAATCCAATTTCGACGACTGCCGGTGATTTGATCGTTGGTTTCATCTTTTACAACCCAGCTCCCAAGATCGTTGTTTTCGATAAACCTCTCAAAATCAGCCTTTTCGGTCAAAAGAAAAGGGTGAGCAATCTTAAATTCGCCGAAATCGGAAACTAAATTAAAAGGCTTGTAATTAGCGTGACCTCGAAAGCAATTAAGAAGATAGCTTTCCACTACATCATCTAAATGATGAGCCGTGATAATTATTGGATTTTTTTGACCAATGCAAACCTCTGAATAGAATTTCAACCGAAGTTTCCGGCATTCAGATTCGGTTTTAGGTCCGAAATCGCTTGTAGAACCGATACGGCGATTATAGCCATCAACGTAATTATTTGCAATAAAACTTCTAAACTGATTCTCCATTAAAATGTTTTGTCTTCTAAGCTGATGATTAAAATGAATTGGAGTAAATTTTACGTCGATAGACCTCAAGTAATCGCACGCGGCCAAACTGTCAACGCCCATTGACACAGCCAAATACAGATCCTCTGTTTGGCAAATTTCTCTAATAAACTTAATCATAGTCCCAAAAGCTTCTTTTCTTCGTCTGTAAGCTTGCTCAAAGCATGTTTAATAGCCAATTCGCGGCTCATTTTAACAGTCTCTAATTTGATAGGTTTATCAAACGGAATCGTCCAAAACTCACTCCCAAAAGAGAGGATAGTTATTTTTTTAATAGTGGTAGGTTTACGTTCAACAAACTTATCAATATCATTAATCTCGCCAACCATTACGTCATTACCACGACTTACGTATAAAATTTCTTTCGGCTCCCCATCTTTGAATTTGAATTTTGCAAAATAACTCTTATCCCATCGATTTTCGACAATCCAAACCTCGTCAAAAATGCGAATAGCTTCATATTGATCTACATTATAATAATTGTCTGGGCGTGCCTCCTCGGCCGCAGCCCGAAATGGATACCACCCCAAACATTGATCTTCATCTTTACGTGAGTATCCTCGATCATCTGTTGTAAAAATTCCAAAAACGTTAAATGTATTAATCATAATAATTAAAAGGTTACAATATCATATTTAGAACGAATATGGATACAACTCACCACCTCTACGCCATAGTACATTTTAACATAATTAATAGCGTCTGAGGATGACCCAGCAAAAACTTCAACCTCAAGTCCAGTTTTAAGGAGTAATTTAAATTTTTTCATCAATTAAATAACTTTCACTGCACAAATCACACAAAATATTCCAACCACGAATGGCGTGAATTTCTCCGCTGTCCGGGGCAGAATGCCAAGTTTTTTCAAAATAGTCAACAATTTTCGGATCTTTGTTTCGCGCCATATCAGCCAAAACTGCCCCAGTTTTTTGCAAAAAATATCTTTCATCTTCCAATTCAACCGGAGGCGCATGCATCAACACGATATTTATCAATTCCGGTAGGTAATCCGATACAACTTTCCAGTATTCATCGTAGGTTTCCGGCGCTTTATAGCCGACGACTCTACTATTTACTACCTTATCATGAAATTCGGCTTGATTTTCCGGCTTAATATTTTTATACATATTAAATCTTATCGTTTAATTCTCTCAATCTTTCAATTATGTAATCATATGCATTTCCGGCACCTAAAGCCTTATTTCTACGAATCAGAGACTCTTCATGAGTTTCATTTTCAATATACGAGGATTGAATTAAATTATGATTAGAATGAGCGCGTTCACTTAAATATTTAAACTCATTCAACAAATCTTTAATTTCGGGGTGCCAATGTGGCCCAGAATAATACTCTTTAATTTTGTCGCTTTTCATAAAAAACCCGCTCATTTCTGAGCGGGGTATATATTCTTTATTTAACCAAATTCGTACTACCTAAACTAATAATCGGCACACCGCCCGCTCCATTATATACCGACAATCTCCCATCCCACTTTTGGATCGTTTCGTATTGAATGAGAGCTGGAGTCATAGACTCAGACAACAACTTATTCGCATTAGCCTGAGCCTCAGCTTTCAACGTAATACTCCTAGCCTCGCCTTCGGCTTGAGCGATCTTACTTTCCTTCTCGCCCCTAGCCTTTTGAATCAACTGCTCCGCTCCAGCTTTAGCTTGCACCACTTTAGCCTCGGCTTCAATATTATTTTCAATTGCTCTTTGGCTGGCCGCCAAAACAGCGTTAATACGTTCTCGAACGCTATTATCCACTCGAATTCCGCCATGAAAACTAATCAATTCAAATCTAAAACCCTTCGGACCCAAATGCGCATTAAGATTGCTCCTAACATTATTAAGCATTTCCTGCTTTCGCTCTCCAAAAATCTCGCTAGATTTCATTGTACTGGCTACACGATTGAACGCATTATTAATTTCATTCTTCATGAAGCCATGAGTAATCACGCCTGGAGGCTGCCGGAATTCTACAAAAATTTGAGGTACCTTTTCGGCTGCGAAAGTATACGCCAAAGCAATGTCCGCATTCATTGCAGCTCCCTCTACGGAATTGAACGTAATAGAGTCATCCATAGGGCTTTCTCTCGTAATTTCCCTTGTCCAAACGGCATTTTGCATAAATGTTGGAAATTTATAAATATCCTCGGTAATTGGATTGTAAAAAACCATTCCAGTTACCAAAGGAAAATCATTAACACCCTTTTGACTTCCCCACTGATTTACTTTAATTCCAACATAACCCGGCTCGACGCGAGTACATCCAGACACAAGAGCCAGACCAACAATCAAACTAATAATTTTCTTTTTCATATTTTTTCTATATCACTTGATCTTTTTGAGATCGTCCGAGAGAACTGTAACCCAGCCTATCGCAATTGCAAGCAAAATCGCCAGCCCCGAATAATTTGCAAAATCACTTTTAGCATTTAACATTTCATTAGCAAATCCGTAACCAATCGATGTCACAAATAGCAACAGGAAGTATTTAGCAGTATATTTAATTATATTTTTATTTTTCATATTTAAAATATTTAATTACCTTCGCGCTCCTGAACAAGTTTCCAATATTCGTCCTTTTGCTCTTTAAGAGCCTTTTCCAACTTTTCAATCTCATTTTTCGCTACCTCTCCGGATCTTTTGGCAATTTCTCGGCGGGCTTTATCTAATTGCGTATAAGGGTCATCGCTGGCTCGGCAGGCTTGTCGCCCAAAATAGCCATTTTCCGTCCATCCATCAAGAATTTGATCTGTTACATATTTAATAATAGCTTCGCTAGTTGAGGCCGATTCCAAAAAACCCCTCATATCTTCCGGCTTGATACGTGACAAAAGCCAATCCAAATCAATTATCAAATTGCCAGATTCGTATTTAATACTCATAATTAATAAATTCAATTACCTACAATATACGTATGTTTAAATCCGCGAGGTCGAGGATAAACTTCATAAGTATCTAAATAAAGATACCTGATAAAAAAGTAAATATCATGAACGCAATAATCTTCTTGTAACAATTTCCGAGCCAAAAGTCCGCCCACTCTCACCGTAGGCAACGAAGCATCACCCACGCTTTTAAAATAATCGTCGAGCTTTTTAAAACTGTCAAAATATTTATATTGCATTATTTTTAATCCTCCTCAAAATGATAATGACATTGAAGCTCTTTATGTAAACATTCTATCAACTCAAGAATTCCATTCAGAGCCTCGCGCTCATCCCAGTTAATATTACGATCATTAATAAGCCTGATATGTATTTTCAAGGAATCAAGTTTTTCTTTAAATCTCGTTGAATCTGTATATATCATAAATCGTTTATTTCTATTCGTCGTAGTTAATTTTATTAATTTCAATCTTTCCAAAACTTTTCTCAAAAACGATCTCCTCATGTTCCAAAGATGCGACTTGTATATGGGAGACTTCAACTAAATATTTTCTAATATGTTCACGAACTTCATATTTTGTTTCTTTGCAAACTTCAAAATGATCCCAGCCGAATTTGTGAGAATTGCTCCAATCCGGTAAATCGTAGCGTTTAGTAAAAATTAAATAATTCATGTTTATTCAACCTCAATTTCCTCTACTTTCATATCGCAATAGCCGCCTTTAAAATAAACCCAACCGCCGTAGCGTACCCTTTCAGGTTTTTTCAACTTCATTTTATCTACAAACGATTCGGCTTTATTCTTAGACCGAAAAGCTTTTACTACATCTTTATTTTTATGAGCCACAAACGGTCCATCAATTTTATCTTGATAAAAGTCTTCTTTTTCAGCAATTACAAGGAAAATTTTCATAGATTTTTAAGTTTCGGCTCATTAACTCGAACAAATAATTTTCCTCTATCATCAAATAGCATCTGAGACGTAACACCTTCAACAGTTTTCCGGAAAGGCAGCGTATCCACTAAAGCCCATAAATCTTTATATTTACCACCACAAAACAAACTTCGAGCTTCGCCCTGCATCTCATCCGGAAGATAAAAATCTTTATACTCGCTAAATCCCTCAATTTCCGGCAAAGGCTCATTTGAGACCTTTAATGGAGCATGAAAATCTCTTTCAAATTTAAAATACCCGCCGTTCCCCTTGACCGCTAAATATCTACGAAAAACAGACTCAATTTCATAAGCAATTCGAGCCGCGCCGATTTGCTCAGAGTTATATACGTAATATCCGTCATAAAGCTCCGGCAAAGCCTTATCTTTTACTAACTTTTCAATCTGCTCTCTATCATTATATTGAAGTTTATGATCGTAAGCGACATCCAAAGCAATACCGACCTGCCCGGCCTTGAGTCGATAATATACCTCTAAGGCAGTATTAATTACCCCCATGTGTTTATCCGACAATTTAACAGTATTCATAAATCAACGGAAATAAATATAATCTTTACGTTCAACCAAAATTTCGTTTAATTTATATTTACGAAATACAGCGTAAGACAATATCTCACCAGCCTCGAAAACCATATTTCCAACGCCTACTCTCTTTAGCAGCTTAATGTTCATAATCTGAGGATAAAATACCCCTCATCTACGGCAAAAGCAAGCAAAATCGACACCTTTCAGACAGCCGAACTTCCAAAAAATCGGCTTAAAATTCATTTGTTTTGGATAGGCAATGTAATTCATATAAACTCATAATAATCAAGGCTTTACATAATAAATGATATTTAATAAATAATTCCTACAATTATGTGGTTATTTTTTTAACCTCTTATTTAAGGTAATTTTCGATAAATAAGAAATTACTGAACGTATCTTTTCAGGCTATTTTAGAGCAAAAAAGAGGGGTTTTTAGCCCCTCTTTTCATGTATTTTTGACTGTTATTTTCGGCTTTAATCCACGACCTTTTTGAGCTGATTTCCAACGAATTCCGATTGGATAACCTTTCGATATTTTCCCTTTGCAAGGGAGATCGTAGCGTGCTCTTGATGAGTCAATTCTGCGCCGCCCTGATCAATTTCAAATGCGTCCGCCAAACCGGTATCGTCCAACTCCGCCGTCGCAACTCCGCCATGGATAGAGTGATGATGCCCGGTCGCCTCTCCCAATGCCAAAGTAACCTTATCGGCTGACTTTAGCTTAGAGCTATCTAGCTCCTTAGCCTCCAATACCAATACATCGCCTTGACGAACATGCTTTACCTTATTTCGCTTATTCTTTTTCATTTTATTTATCTTTCTTTTTTTAAGTTTCGATTTCCGGATTATAATCATTATAATCCGCGAAAACCAACGAGCCATCCTTTTCTCTCCACGTGCTGGCCACGGCTGCATGGGGGATTTCAGCAGCTTTTCCACCGTATTGACTAGGATCAAACCTAATCCAGTAATCTTTATACGACCCATCCGGCTCTGGAGTAGAATTAACTACTTTTACACAATAAATCGGCTCATCCCCCTCCACGTCTTTACGATAAATGGTTCCAAAATCGTCTGACGCAACCTTTACGCTGCCCGAATCCTGCAAATAGCGACTACCACCACCGGTATCAGTCTCCTCCTCGCCTCGCTTAGTCTTATAAAGACGAATCATAATACGTCGAACTTCAGCATTTTTCTCGTTATCGATATCTTCCACCGTGTAAGTTCGATCAATGACACTCTTCGGTACTTCAGTACCGTGAATATAATAAAAATTAAAGCCGCCGTAATCATGGTATCCGTAGGCCGGTCCATCATAACAATGCAAACGATTATTATTGTCCAGCTTGTAACATTTCGGCATTTCTTGAATAATTACCGCCTTCGCCAGCGGCGTCCACCAACCGGCGCTCATCGCCAAATCCAAGATCGCGCTACGTTCTTCAGCTAGTTTTCGCTGGGGCGTGCCGTCATATTCCGGCTCATTAAGCCAAACGTCATAATATGCAAGCCAAGCGCAACCGTCGGCTCCATACATCATAGCCGACTCATTGGGATCTTTTTGCGGACGCATAATCTTAAATGTACCCTTGGCGGCATCGATATGCCGTTGAGTGACTTTTTCTTGTACCTCCTCAAAGAAAATCTCGTTCATCCGCGAAGAAATTTTTCGCCAAGTTTCCTTATCCGAATCGGGCGGACGCAACTCTTCGGAGTCCGGAATCTTTAGTTCGGCGCAAACTTGCTTGTAAACTCGCTCGCATTCAAATTCTACATAAATAGCCTCAACCGGATTTTTGAATGGACCGAAAAACATGGTCAACTCGCCATGTGTATTAAGCGTCTCCTCTCCGCGCTCTTCCAAAATATCATTAAATTGAGAGTAGAGCTTCTTTACGGATTCGACGGCTTTAAGGAAGTCGCATCGCGTAGGATTGGTTACAATTTTGGCCCACTTTTCGGTATATTTTTTAACCAAATGTGGAGGGATTTCTTGATCAATTTTAGTATTGCTCATTTTATATTTAAAAATTTTCTTTTGACTCGAACAATTTATCAAAACCAAAGGTACTTTTCAAGAGATTTTTTTAGGAATTTTACAACGATATTTAACTGGATAGGAGAAGAGTCGAATATCCGGATTAATATTGCCGGAAGATCCAATAATATAATCTAAAGTGCCGCGAATCAATCCACGGCTAACATTTTTTCCAACAATCCTCATTTTAAATATATTTAACTATTAGATTCTTAAATGTCTTCTTGTCTACCTCTTTACCATCCAACAAAGCAAAAATAACCGAAAAGTATCCACTCGGATAGGCGGCTTTAATAATTTCCACCTGCTTCTTTCTAATATCTTTGTTCTTTGGATCGCCTAAAATTAAAACGTTATTTTGAACGAATTCCTTATCACTAGCCAATATGGCGTCAACCTGATTTTTTGCATTTACGCATTTACAAATCCACGGCTCAACCTCGTTGAGAGTCTCGAAATCAGTTAAATTTAAAACTTTACGCTTAAATTCTTCTATATCAGGAAAATTTTCGTCCGCATAATAATCAAGAATTTTATCGAAGCTATCAAAATAGGACTTCATCCGATGTCGAATCAGATACCAATCGCTTTTAACTTTATGAATTTCTTGATCATTGTTATGATAAACGCAAACCCCCTCGTTACCTTTAATTTCCTTAACAAGATTTAAAAATTCTTGACCAGAAAGATGATTGTAATCATAAACTTTCGGCCGAATTAAATCCAAATTATAAGCCAATGCATCTAATTCATTTTGGGTACAAAGACTATAATCATCATGATTAATTGCTCCAATAAGCGTCCACTCTGGCTTGTCGTCATATTGAATAACAATCCTATTTTTTGGCGAATACCATTCGAAAATAAGAGAAACATCTTCGGACATTTCAATAAAATCGATAACCTGTGGATGCAGCTTCTTAAACATCTCCACCTCATCTCCAGTTTCCAATTTCGAGGCATCAATTGTGCCGCGAGTACGGAAAATGACATTGCCTTTGTAACAACTTACAATAAAGGCGCTTCCATCTAGCTTTTCGATAAATTTACAGTCACGTAAATCTGTCGGCGGCGGGAATTCAGTCGGCTTTTCACCCCAATTCATGAATTTCGGAAACGAGGCTGAAATCAAATCTCCATCCTTGTTCCAAAGTGAACTGCGAAATATCTTATTCTTAGTGTTCCATGGGATTTCATTCTGCCCTGGAGTAATAAGAATAACATCTTCGCCAAAAAGTTGAAAAACGCTCTTTTTAAAACAAGCGTCAACCGAATCGAAATCAATTTTCATTAAGAATCGGACTTCTCTACAATGCAGATGACATCATAAAAGTCATCCTTTTTGAGCAAACCTCTCTCAACCGCCAAATGGCAAGCCTGAGTCTTACTTGCGGCCACGATGTCAATTTCCGTGCCGTTTTTTAACATGATGACAAAATTCTTCATTTAAAATAAAAAAAATGGAGCGCAAACATATTTAATTTATGCCGCGCTCCGCGCTATCACTCCCCATGCACCGCAGGATCATACTTTGCGCCCTCGGGGATCTCCACTAGCCGACGACCAGCGAGAACTTCGGCTGAGGGCTTGCCCCTTCCGAGTCGCTTGCCTTGATATACCCAAACAGACTTAGTAGCTCCGTTGGACGATGTTACACTGCCTTCCTTGGCTTCCGCCACCGTAGTAGTATTAGTATTTGTACTCATAACGAAACAATATTAACCGACTTCTGACATTTTGCAAGAATTTTTTATGATTTTCTGTATTTTTCCTCAAACCGTTGATTCATAACCTTTACCGACAGTCGCGAACGCAAAACTTTCGAATGCCCACCATTTAATAGCCGGACAACAATGCCTTCAGCCGGGCCTCCATTAGGATAATTTTGAGCATTAGACAATGCAATCAAATCATCTAAAGAAAGATTAAATGTATCCCATCTTGCTACTTCTTTAACAGTTGGAATATCCAAGCTCTTAAATATAGACAATGCCTCGTCGTGGGGTAAATAAACCATTTTGTCAATATCATAAATATCGAATCCATAAAACGACAACTCGGATAAACCAATTTTGTTCTTTTGGATCCCCGGAGAGCAGACCTCGCCTTGAATTACAATATTTCTTGATAAAAGTTTTAACTTATTTTCTATATCATACCTTTCAGCAATTTTCCAAAATACATTTTTAGGCTGATACTCCCAATGCATGCAACGGCTAGTAACACCAAAGACCCCATTTCTAAAAAAATAAGATCCGCTGGATCCATCCATTTTTAAGGTAGCCACGCATGCTTTACCCTGCATCTCAAAAATAGTTTTAGGATAACTCTGAACATTGTATTCGCCTGTTTCCGGCACATAATAAGGCCGATTCCCTTTAGCTTTTCCGCGCAATTGCTCTGGAAGCGGCCGCTCCCATTTCTCTACACCTATACGCTCTGAAACATCGAGCCCGACTTCCGGCACGTCTCCATTCAAAATGGATACAGGAAAAACAATCCCTTGACTTACCTCTCCTTTTAAGCGAATCGTTCTAACTCGCGCCCTATCTCCATCCCCGGCTTTAAATAGAAATTCATTCCACGGCTGTTTGCCAATAGTAGTATCCGGAAAAACAAAGATGATTTTATCGCCAATCTTAAATTCTCCCTTTTTAACCACTGATTGAAAGCCCAAAACTTGAACTAATTCAATCCTATCGGCACCAACTATCTCTTTAATACCAATAACTTCCTCGACTGCCGCCAATTTATTCATCAATACCTCTCGTTTCTAGGAAAATCATAATAATCTTCCTTATCAATCTCGTCAACGATAATAGAATCCGGGAACTGAATTTCGGCCTGCAAATCCTCTACCTCATTTGCGATATAATTACAAACCGATTCCTCTTCGGATATACTGTTTGAAAGATAAGACTCTTCGATTGCAATGGCGAAAACCCTCTCTTCGCCGAGCACCTCTACGGAATAATATGTCATGTTAATGAAAAAAAGAAGAAAAAACTATTAATATAATGAACAATAAATATATCTTTTCGAGGCTAGAGTGATTTTTATGACGATGAAATACGATATCTTTTAATGATAACATTATTACCGCTATCGCCAAGCTAATCCAGCCCCACCACATATACATATTGTTTTACACCTAGTTAATTTTAAGTATGTCGTTTAAAAAGCCGTCTTCCAAACATAATAACGGAAAAGCTCAAAAATGTTACCAAGAAACCGGAAGTATCCGGAACATTATCAATACAATCGGGGCGACCGCGCCCCGGCTGAATTCCGATTAGGTAAGAGCAGTTTTCGTTCATTGAATTGGCCCCACTTTAGCCGTCAAACGACCCAACGCCATATCCTTGCCGATTCGGCGGCAGAAATTATCTCGCGCAGAGCAATCCGCACGAGCTTCGCCAGCCTTCTTCCATCGGCCACCATCCAATCGATAGAGTGTAGCGGTTGTAGCCCCGCCTCGCGGTGCAATAGAGGTGGAAAGTCCGGCTCGCTTGAGATTAATCAAACTGCGCAAACGCTTGCCTCCGTTGACATAACGATAATGTCGAATTTGAAGCTTCGTACCCTTCTTGCCAATCCCGTTGTTATTTTCAGTATTATTCATATCGGCTCTCATATTACAAATTTCCGGCAGTTTGTCAACGCAATTTCAAAGAATTTTTCAAAGCGCACTCTTGCTTATTCAGCGTTTCTTCCGGAACTCCATGAGAATTCTTCCCATAATGCCGATTTTCAACGATCAAACAAAACACTTGATAATTGTATTGTTTAGCATACCCAAGATACCAATCAACATCTAGCTCCCTTGTGTTTGTATTATCAACGATAATAGTACTAGTATTATTAACCAAATTAATAACAAACTTTTCTTTGCATTGATTATGAGCAAGTCCAAGTTTATTAAAATCAAACCTATAAACGCCATCTTTGCTAACAAAATAATCGTCAGCCGAACAGATAACGCCGACATCTCCAGCCAAAATTTTGGCTAAAGTACTTTTACCACAACCACTTACGCCTCTAAGAATATAAACAATTTTATCCATAAAATTTCTCTTTTTTCGGAAAACTCTAACCCTTTAGGTAGGATATGAGAAAAAATCTTCGCGTAACTTTAACATAATTATCCTCGTTCGTCAACGCATCTCTTTCGTTGTATGAAAATAAATTGGATATTTTGTTATTTTTAGTGTAAAATATAATAGATGGGTAAATTAACATACAATACGAGATTGATTTTTAATAGCGCGGAAGATAAGGCTAAACTTATCCAAATGCTTGAAAAGCAGCGTTTTACTTGGAATGAATGTTCTAAAGTTAAGTTTGCTCATGTTACAAAAAATTCTATTATTGAACTACATAATAAGTTTTATTCCGAATTTCGCAAGCAAAATCCTGAAATTCCTAGCCAAGTTATAATTTCAGCCGAACAATCCGTTTTGTCAGCCTATCGTAGTATTAAGTCTAATAAGCAAAAACTTGATAAACCACCCGAAAAGAAAAAACTTTCTATTCGTCTGGATAAGAGAACATATTCGTATAAAAATGGGGTTTTCAGCATCATATCTTTAGAGAAGCGAGTTAAATGTTCACCTTATATTTATCCTAAACTACAAGAGTTAATTAGTAAATACCGATTCTGTGACCCACTGTTGTTTGAAAAAAATGGAGAAGTTTGGATTTGCTTGACGTTTGATATTCCAGAGATTTTATCCCAAAAGAAATTGGCGTTGGGAATTGATTTGGGCTGTCGGGTTAATGCCGCTACCAGCGAAGGTAATTTATACATAGATAAGAAATTCAACGGTGAAAAACGCAAGTTAAGATACTTAAAAAGAGAATTGCGCTCCAAAGCGGATAAAGGTTCCAAATCGGCGCACCGTCATCTTAAAAAATTGAGGCGCAAAGAGGCACATAAAAATAAGAATTTTAGTCATCACTTAGCTAATAAACTAATTAAAGATACTAAGGCTGATACTTTAGTTTTAGAAAACTTAAAATCAATCAAGGTAAAGAAAAATAAATATGAGAACAAAAACAGAATAAGTCAAGTTCCAATCTATCAATTAAAACAAATTTTAACTTATAAGGCACTCTTAAATGAGAAAACAGTTATTGAAGTTAGCCCCGCTTGGACAAGTCAAATAGACAACGTTTCAGGCAAAAAAGAAGGTGACAGAAAAGGCCGTAGATTTTACGCCAAAAGTGGTAAAATTTATGATTCTGATATTAACGGAGCGATAAATATAGGGCTGCGCTCAAAACTCCCCGTATCACAGACTGAAAAGCTGACTTACGGGCAGGCGAACGTCAATTCGCCAATCGTGGGCGTCGGTCGCTCACAAGCCGCTATCCCTTTAGGGTAGCGGTTATTGACACAATGACGTAGCATCAAGCTCCAATTCGCCTCCATTCCACTCAAAATTTGAATAAATGGTATTAGTTTTCTTATGCAACTTAATCTCTGTTAATGATTCTCTATCAATGTCTTCCAATATATATCCAAATCTATTCAAGACGCATAGAATAACTTTTTCAGACTCCTCATCTAAATGTTGAATGATTAATTCTTTATAATTTGTTATCATAGTAATTTATATTTATTTTCCCATTCTTTAATAGCCAAATCTTTAGCTTTGAATTCAAATGCTACGTCATTATAAATATCGCCATTTACATCTCGACGGAAAAGTTCTTCATGAATATCGTAAACATAATCTGAATGACTTTTATCTGATGGAGACGTTTTCCCATTTGAAAAGTGAAATAATGGCTTAATGTTACGCCAAGTATCCAGGCAAAATGACCAAGCCGCAGCCGGAGCCGCACCTTTAGGGTTGCAGCGAAAATGATGGCTATCGTAACAGATAGGAATTCCGAGCTGTTCAAAAAACGGCTTCAAATCAAATACGGACCATCCAGCATGCTCATTTTCCAGCGTCAACCGCGAAGTTACAGATAAAGGCAACTCTTTATAATTATCCGAAAACCGCTTAAACAAATCCTTCATGGGATATTTACCGCAACTTAAATGAATATTAATAGGAGAAAAATAGGATCGCGGCAATTTAAATTTATCCATCAAGATAGAATGATAAATCAATTCTCGCATAGAAAAAAGCTGAACTTCTCGCTTTTCACTGCCTAAAACCGTAAATTGATCGGGGTGAATTGACAACCGAACACCGTAAACGGATAAATCCGGCCAATCCAACTTTTCCCACAAACATTCATTCCAATAATCCTCATGAGAGCAAAGGGGAATAATTCCAGAGGGAATGCGGTAATTCCAACCCATTCGAGAGCAATACTTTACATGCTCATGTACTACATTAATATTATGGCGGGCTATATTTAAGATAGCCTCTACTTGCTTTGACCTATCTAAATGCAAAAGAGATCCGAGTCTAATAGTTTTAGACCGAATCCCAGCGTTTTGCAACTCAATCGAAATACAAACTAACTCCGGCTTGACATGTTTGATCACGTGTCTAAAATGCACTATCCGAGGCCAAAAGTCAAGCGAAAGGAATTACCGGAAGATGCCCGCCAAAACGACCTTTAATCGTCAAAATTGTGGCATTGGCATGTAGAAGCTTGAGAAAAATCAAATCCTTCTCTCTCTTTACGGCCGCCAACTCATTTTCCAGCTCAGAAACTCTCTTCTTCAGGTCCAAATTCCCATGGCTCTTCTGAGGCAATGCTTTCGTTTTCATATTGATAATCAGGATTTTCTAATCCACATACAGGGCACCATTCGTCTTCACAACTCATCATCGAACCGCAAATACATCTAGTTTTCATTGAGAATTTCTTGATAAAGCTTATTAACTTCAACCTTATTTACACTTTCTGGTAAAGGCGAATTTGGCAATAAGGACTTTATCTCAGATTCAGCATTTTGAGCGTATTCGACTATTTTTTCATAACTCCAGCCGCCGTTCTTAATAAATAACAACTCTTTAGCGTCCGGGCGCTTTACAATAACCTTTCCAGAAGAGATGATCTCTTTAGCCATTCGAATTAATCGAACTAATTGGCAGGCATGCTTACAATCATAACCATATTTAACCTCAAGCTCGGCTCGTTTTTTATTTCGATGATTCTTCCAATTAATATAGCTTTCCCAAGTTTGGCAAGCGTCAAAATATCGAGATTCTCTATGAAGTAAATCGACAACTTCCTCTGAGAAATTGGCGTTTTTAACCAATTCATTAAAGGCCGCCTTCCTATAAGCTTCCGGCCAATTTCCGGCATGCAAATTAACTTCAGTCAGCTCCGATACCAAATTCAAAACTTCGGATTTTAATAGCTGCCGCTGATCGTTATCTAAAGGATAATCGTGGAAATTCCAACTCTCAACGCGAGCTTTAAGCCTTTTTTGTAAAGTGTTCGACACTCTCTCGCACGCAGGTAGCCCAAAATCTTCTCGCTTTGGCTTGTTTTTCGGCGGATTATCCAGCCATTTCTTGTGTCGCTGAATTCTTTTGATTTGAGATACCGCGTAACCTAAAAATGTCCATGCGGCGCGACGAGATAGGAATAGATCTCTGTTATTAATCAATTTCCTGCCCCGTGCGCCTACATGGATATAATCCGATTCATCTGTATAGAGGATCTCGATGATATTCGGATTGACCTCGCTTGCTAATTTAATGAATTTAGCTGAAGAGTATATTTTACTGTCTATGTCTCCGAGACTGATGCCCTGGAAGTTGAGACGAGGACTTTTAGCTTCATCAAATCGATGAAATAAGTCGCTCAAAACGTAACGCGGCGGCGTGCAGATTCCAACCACATCTACGTCACTCTCCGGAGTGGAAGTGCCGTAAGCCCGGCTTCCGGAGTAGACAAGTAAATCTATACTATTCTCCAGCCAATCCATAAAAAATCAAAAGGGGACGCCGGAATTTATTCCGGGGAGTAATCACATTACTCCACTTCGACTTGAACCTTCGGAACGCTCTCCGCCTTAGTAACTTCGACTTTGAGAAAACCATTTACCTTAGCGAAACTCTTCGGCACTGGAATTTCGGTCGATTCTCCGAACTTCGTAACCAACTCGCTAAGCTTCACATTTACTGTATTCTTATCTCCCGGCTTCTTCATATTTTTTTATTTGTTCTAATGTTAATTGAATTCTACAGTTACAATCATCTATTTTTATTATTACTATTTTAGGAGTTAAAATTTTCTCAATCCACCCCGTCCTATCAAAAAACTTTACCTCTTCATCAATAATCAAAACTCTATCATAAATCTTAGGATTGTCAACCATCTTTTTGAACTAGGTCGATTTCCTTAATTTGACCTTTCTTAAATGTACGAACGCCCTTGTGATGAGAATAAACCGTAATAGTATCCTTTGTCACGGAAATCGGGCCGGAAACCTTGTAATACTTTTGATCTCCTTCCGAATTTTCGTACAAGATTACGTAACTATTCACCTTCATTGAACCAAGAATTTTCTTTGAATTTTTATTCATAAATTTCACGGCTAATATGTCAGAAAGTCGGCAAAGAGTCAATGATTTTCTCCAACTTTTCCTTCCAATCGCTCTCCGTCATGGATATTACTGGAATATTCAAAGATTGAGCTATCTTGACGGCCTGCCCGGTACCTCCGGCTACGATTAGTTTTCCATTTTCATCTCTGTAACTTGTTAAAGGATAACAAACTACAAAAGAAACCTTCGGCAAATTGCTCTTTTCGCATCCGTAAATTTGAAAATAATTACGCTCCATTAATTTTCTCGCTCCGTAGCTCAAGCTTGCCGGATTCGGATGAAATTGATCGACCGATCTTCGAGCATTGTGAGAGGATTCAGTCAAAGCCATGCCACATTTTTCATCTGCATTATATTTATAATAATTAAAATTCTTCCAAGGCAAAAAGGCAACTGAATTTTTTCCAGCTCCGGCTTGAAATGAAATATCGGCTCCGTCAGCATTGCCGGAATAAACAGTAAATCCTTTCTCGCTCAATTGGCGAGCCAATTTAACGCATTCGATTTTAGCCGCCTCATCAATACCGCGAGATCCTATTCCGGCATAAGCCAAATTAACTTTCACAGCAAAATCCCTTTATTTAAACTATCTAACTCCATCTCCATATTCTTTTTAGCCAAAAGATCTCTATCCCAATTGAAACTATAATAACTATCTCTTTTTAACATTTTATTTAAAAATTTAGATCTTCCGTGAATATACAAAGAGTCTGTTAAATTAGAATATTCTTTTCTAATATTTCTTGCGTATTTTGCATAGACTTGGGGGCTTTCGCCTAAAATATAAAGATCAGCATCCATTACCATTGAGATTTCCTCGCAAAAGGACCTACTTCTCAACTGATGCTTTGTAGCCAAAATCCCATCAGCTATAAGATTTACATCTCGACTGTCGAGATAAGGACCTAACTCCTCAATAGCTAATTCGGCACTCTTTTCCTCATCATTATACTTTCCTGAGTAAACAGCATCGTGATACCAGGCAATTAAATAAGACAAAATAGCTCTATTGCCATTATTAGCCGTTTTCGTTACAACATCTAACATATATTTAATATGCTCCATGTTATGATAATACCTATCTTTCTGACTATAAATCTTCCGCAAATTTTCGCTCATTAGGGGGAAACGGTCATAATAAAAATGATAAAGATTCATAATAAGTACATTATTTAAAAATCAAATGCTCTTTTCCAGTTTTCAAATCGGTAATAGCGTAAATCGAAACTTTAACTTCGGCCAAATAATACTCCTCTACCGAAAATCGAACATCTGTATCATAAATTTTATTGCCGTCTTTATTTAGAATGGCAAACAAAATCAGCAAGCTAACAAGCAACTGCAAAAATGGCAAACTTCTTCTAATCATTGTAAAGCCGATCGTAAATATTTTTAAAACCAAAATAATGATAAAATTCAGACTCTTCTCGCGCAATCTTTTCCAGCCGAGGATTTTGCTTAAAACTTTCCGGCTTCTGAATTTCCAGGATTTTTGTATTTATGGAGAAGCGTTTCGTAGGCGTCTTTATAGTTTTCCCCATGCGAGGAGACTTCTTGCGCCGGGCATTCTTTAGATGGACAATAAATCGTGATTCCATAGCTTTTATTGTTAGGGTGCATTTTTTCGCCCCAAAAATATGCAAGCTCAATGTTGCAGATGGGGCACTTTTTCGAATCAGTAATATGTGATTCCTCGCTCTTTCTCATAATCGTGTGGTAAAAATGGCAGAAAAACTCGCGGCTGGCAACCATATTTCCAACAATTCTGCACAAATTTTTCGGTTGGAAAATATTTCAATTTAATAATTTCAATCTCTACGTCTGATGTGTATGCGTAAACAGAGAATCTATCCTTTTCTTCTACAATTTCACCTTGAATTCCAAAATAATTAATTTTATCTAATGCCAATTTAGCCGAAACTTCGGCATATTTATGATCGCTCAATCCTTGAGATGAATATGAGCTGATAAAAATCGTGTCAAACAAATTCCTGCGATCTTTTATTGGTTTAACCGTTAAAATTTCGGCTAAACCTTTCATCTCTTTCTTCAACACCTTTTCTTTTGCTAAATATTTATCAACAGCCTTACCTACCGCTTTATTACAAATATTACGGAAATCTACCCACTCCTTTTTATCCTTAATTTTTGCATAATTAAATTCTTTAGCTTTAGGATAAAATCGTTTGTATAACTCTAAATTAAGCCGAGCAAGCCGAGAATTTCGACGTTTATTGACTTGGCATATCCACTCTCTGAGAGTATTTAAAGCCAACCGCAAATCATGAAATCTTTGCCAATTTTTATCCATGCTTTAATCCTTCCAGATATTCCCTACCCTTTTGAGTGATCACGCGCTTGCCATCGATACGAATCAAGCCAATTTTCATCAAGAACGTCTCTCCGTTCTCTCGTACTGTTTGAGTAGTCATTCCTACCTTTCCAGCCAAGGCGGTCAACGTAATGCCCATCGGATACTCGGAAATAGCTTTCAAGATTCGTATGTCATTCTCATCCAGCCCCATAGGATGAATATTAAGATTAGATTTTAAGGTCAGCCAATCGTTCAAGCCGAACGTTTTTTCACCTAAACTACGAATCCGGACGGCTATATTTTTGCCAAGTTTAAAGGCTAACCGAGGATTACCTCTGCACGTTGAAACGGCATCCTTCAGCAATTCACTCCAAACGGACTCATCGTCAACGCAAAATCCGGCACCAAGCTCTTTCTTAATACTTTGATCAAGAATATAAGACAATTGTTCCGTCGTATAATCCTCAAGCGTAACCTTTTCCAACCGATCCATCAAATCAATCAGCACCTTTTGCGGCTGATTTGTAGCAAAAATCCAAGTAATATGTTTTAAATCAAAATCTACAGTTTGTCCATTTGAAAACGTATAAGTATTAAGAGAGGAATCTTGATTATTTAGAATTGACAGAAGCAAAGTTTGAACCGACTTTGGAAGCTCGGACGCTTCATCAAAAAATAAAGTAATATTAGCTCCGGGGCTAACGTACTGATTGACAACTTGATCGAAAAATTGAGTCTCAGATGTAATCGAAGCCGAATTCATTTTAATAAACTTTTTCGGCTCGGTTTGACCAGGAGGAATCAACCGATTTTTAAAAGCTTTAGCCAAAATTGTCTTACCCATTCCTTTTGGAGATATTACGATAAACGGTCGAACTATTCCATTTTGTCGAAATCCTTCCAAAAAGAAATTAAGCTGCTCTTTGACCTTTTTTTGGCCAATGATCTCCGAGAATTTGTCTGTCATATTTAACGTAATTTATCAGCCGGAGAGCGTCTTGTCAACGTCAATCCTTGGTAAAATCGTGAAACCGAACGTCAATCTTAGCGGTTCGGCTATCAAAAAGAGCGTAACAGCTAACCCTTTGATAGGAGTCGAGGCAAACGCTCTGAGCCTTGCCGTCCGGCTGAACGATAATTCGGTCATCCAGTTTGTAATTTTCACATGGAGTATGCCCAAAGATTTGATTTAAATCTTTAATTGGATTGAACTCCTTATGAAAATCGCACCAAACCAAACCTCCAGCCTCATGCAAACCACCTCGACATTTTCCACATGCAGCGTAAGCCCAATTCATATTGCCAGACAAAAGCAAATCCATTAATCTACCACTAGACTCCAACTTAGAATCCTTATAAACATTATGCCTTCCAGCGTGACTAAACAATGTATTGCTCTCTTGGTTAAAATGATAAAATCTCATTCGAAAAAAGCACTTATTATTTAACACTGAACGGATTGCCGTGAATTTATCATTTGTAAATCCAGAGCATTGAAATTTGCGATTAATATAATGAACGTCATGATTTCCAACCAAAAAGATTTTATCGCTATCTTTTAAATGCGACTTTAACCATTCAGCCGTCGCCACGTTTTTAATTACCGTATCTCCAAAATCATCAAAATAATCACCAAGATAAATAATTTTATCATAATTTCCGGCTTCCTTATCAGCCAAAAAATCAGCCCGTTTGTGATGGGTATGGATATCCGGAATAACTAAATATTTCATGACTGAATGATTTTAAGATTTTTCATCTTTTTTACCGCTTCGATAATCAACCCTACATCGCCTCGCGCTGAATGTAAAGCGTTTTGCTCCACCGGGATACTGAAAAATTCGGCTAAACTCGCCAAACTTCCGCTAACCGTTTCCGGCATATAACCGATCATCTTTAGATATTGAGCTACAACTGAAGTATCCAACCGGCGATAAGATACAAAATTCTCCCAGCTATTCCGAGACACCAGTTTATCAAAGATATGATCCAAATCTCCGCTCATTCCATGTCCAATCGGAACAATTTTCTCTTTGCCTCCGCCTTGAGAATGGCAATATTGCAAAAATCCATATAACATTTGTCCGCCCTTTTTATACGTCACGGCGACTTTATTTAAAGCGCACAAATCTATTTTATTAACCTCCATTCCTTCCGGAGTAACGCGATAAATGAGGTCATCCGGAATTAGATTTAAATTAAGTTCGTTAATAATCTTAATATTCTCGTCAGTAAAAACGAGGGATAGAGTTAGTAATGATTTGTCCAAACCGATGCCGCCGGTTTCGCTATCTAGGAATATATATTTCATGATTTATTGTCTAAAAATAAAAATTTATCATGGTCTTTATGAATAATACATGCGTTATCCAAAAAGGCTGGAACATAATTTGGAGGACGAATCGGCTGAATCTTTAACGTTAAACCTGCCTCTTGCGGAGTTTTATTACCTTTTTTTGAATTAACATCTCTGTCGCATGTAATCACGTTTTCCCACGTATGCTTACCGCCGCGAGAAAGTGGGATAATATGATCAACGGAAGCAGTTTTGTTTGTTAATTGTTTGCCACTATATCCGCACAAATACTGATCTCGCCGAAAAATTGCCTTCTGAGTCGGCTTCGACGGCTTCAAAACAAGTTTATCGTAATTTTTGGCAATAATAACTGTAGGAATACGAACCTTGCCATTTTTAGTTGCCAAACATTCATATCCATTTGGCGGCAATTCGATCCATTCACTCCAAGAAACCGGCAGGCACTCGGACATTTCGCCCTTTTCATCTCTGTCAATTTTCACCGGCAAAACCGTGGCGTCATAATCGAAAAGCGGCATGCAGGCACAGATAGCATCTCGAACCGTTGAAAAACGAATAGGGAGCCAATGCTTATTTAAAACCAAAACGCTTCTTTTATTTAACTTGTACATAGCGACTTAATATGAGAAAACATATCTCGGACACTTTTATCTCCAATTGAGAATCTCTCTTTCGAAGTGGATGATACCGCATATTGCCGTTTTGTCAAGTCAATGTACATGGTAAATTTTCCATCATCCCCCATGTAAAACTTACTCCAATCATCTTTCACAAAGAACCTTCGTAAATTCATTTGCTTAATGCCTAAGTTATCGAAAGATAAAATAATATCCTTGCCGAAAAATTTATGAATATTTGTATACCATTCGTAAATAGTATTATCAATTTTTTGGCTATGAAAGTTAATGCCGCGACCGAATTGTTTATATCCCAATAGTAATACTTTAGGCTTATTTACCTTATCCACAATATCTTGCAAATCTTTGACACTATGAACACCCATAATTAAATGGAAGATGATATTCCCATTTTCATTCGCCAGCTCGGCGCATTCATTTAATTTATTGGAAAAATAGCTTATCCCAACACCATGAACCAATTTGCGTTGCGCAAAATCTCTAATTCTATCTTTATTATCTTTAATATGTAAACTATTGACCGTAATATTAGAGATAACCCCAATGTTATTTAAAAACTCTAAAGATTGAGATAGATATGGCCAATCTAAAGGATTTCCGCCTCCAATAGCCAACTCCGTGCCAGCCGCGAGACCGGAAAATACTTTTTGAGCTACACTATAATCAGAATGAATTCCATTAACAGTAGAATTCTCATGGCAAAAACGGCAACCAGCCCCCTCGCAATAATCCGTGCATTTTACATCAATACTTTCCGGAAACTCCGGATTCGGATCGCCTTCACAGCTTCGGACCTTTGTTCCGTCATCAAAAATTTCAACAAAGCAATTGCCATTTTGATATTTTTGCAAAGTTGTCATATTTTCCGAATATTAAACTTCAATAATTTTTTATCTACAACGTCTTTCCTTAAATATTTTCCATCTTGACCGTAAACATATTCATATTTACAAACCGATAAGGTTTTATTTTGAAAATCAAACCCATTTAAATCCAGAGAATACTCTTTCAATGAAGTGTGCCCCCATAAAGTCTGCACTACATAACTTAAATGAGACTCGTCATGGATTTGACTTTCAAGAATCAAATACGGTAAAGTTGTATATTCTAAATAAACCCTATGAGTAAAAATGGATAAATCTTTATCATAAAAATTTGGAGGTTCAGCTTCATTATCATTCCCGGTATAAAGATAGCTCTCTTTATTAAAAATGAAATTTTCCAAGGCTTCGTCGTTTTCGAAAGCGCAGCCGCACACCTCATCACTTCGATGATCTATATAAAACTCTCCTTCAAAAATTACACTTTTAGCCCCAGTATGTTCTTTAATTAAGTTAATTAACCTATCTACTAAATCTTGATCTCTTTGAGCGTAGGCATAACAATAAGCCGCCTTAGACTCGGCATCGTCATAAACTTGCCACCCCCAACCGAAACCTTTTCCGGAAATACAGGCGCAGCCATCAGGATCCACATACAAACTAGTTAGCAACTTAGATTCTTTACCCAATGTAATGCTATGCGTAGAGCTAGAATTAGTTTCAAAAACACCTTTACGAATAACTTTCATATTTTCTAAGAATTTCCTCAACCGTCTCAGGGCAAACTTCGGCTGGCAATTCGATAATAGTATAAGTTTCGGCAGTTTTCAACTCCTCTTCGCTTTCTTTTGTCGAAAAAATACTTTTACCTTCTGGACTAAAATTATATTCCAATCTTTGTAAACCCTTTTGATTCAAAAGCTTATTTACATGTAATTGAGCCACGACATAATCTTCATAATCAATTCTATTGCAAGTCCTGTGCTTTAGCAATGGAAATTTTTGCTGAGTTCCAATCGAGGTTGCATTTAAAAGCGTATCGTCTTTATTATCAAACAAAAACAGCAAATAAAATGGGCAACTCGACGGCACTACGATCTGTAATTCGTAATTGCTATCTTTTATCGCGGCTATACAATTAACCTTTCTGTAGTCTTTATAGAGCCTATTTAACTCTTCATCTTGAACGTTTACAAATACAGTGGCAAAAATATCAAATGGAAAATCCTGCCATTTGCCGGGAACGTTTTCTAGGAATTTTTTAAACATAATTAATCTTCCGAATCTGGAATCTCAAAAAACTCTTCATAAATAATACCAACGCCTATAATAATGATTGTAATTGGCCAAATCAAAGATAAAAAACACGTAATGCCAAAAAGTTCTGGCCCGCTAAATATAGCATTAGAACCGACAAATATATAATTATATCCTGATTTCCATTTAATTCTTCTCTTACGGAGCAATTCTTTTTTTTGATTAATCTTTAAAAAGATTCCAATGATAACGATTGGAACCAATATATATAGGAATAGATATATCATAAATTAAACTCTATATTTGTATAACATTGACTTTTTATCAAAAAAATCTGGCACCGCCCATATTCCAGCATCAACCCTTTTTGCCAAGGCTAACAAAAATTTACTGCGAAATAACCATCCAATAATAAATATCGGAATTACAATACAAATAAACGCAACTACGCAAAAAGATGCCACTATAAAGTAAGCTAATCTCCAAAAATCAGCCAAAAAAGCATTTTTCATATTAATTTATTTTTCCTCCAACGTAGGTTTAAACCAAATTTTACTATTTTTCAAAAATTCATGAACATTTTCGTATTCAAAAATAATGCCGAAAGCCCGCAACGAATCGAAGCGAAACATTTTATCAAGTTCGGATTGAATTCTTTCAATTGAAACTTTTTCGAATTTACCTTGGTCAACATTTGCAATAGCAAAATCCAAATCCCGATGAATATTAAAATTCAAAACGCAAGAAAATCTCAAGTAACGGAAAACTCGCAAATAATCCTCCTCGATTCTTTTTTTTGGATCTCCTACGGCTCGAATTAATTTATGATTAATATCATTCAGTCCTCCGAATGGATCGATAATGTCTCGATTTTCATCAATAGCAATCGCATTAATAGTACAATCTCGGCGAGATAAATCGTCAATAATAGTGCCTCGTTCAACGTAATCTGGCCGACGACCGTCAGAATAAGTTCCATCTTTACGAGCTAACACAAAGTCAGCCGCTTCGCCGTTCAAATGAGCGCGAATAGTAAGATATTCCGGCTTTTCGACGAAAATCTTTCCACCTTTGAGTAGAATATCCTCTCTCATTGCCTCAAAATTTTCGGCTTCAACGGTATAATCAATATCCTTGGAATTTCTACCAATAAAATAATCTCGAACCGCGCCGCCGACCTTGTAATACTTAATACTCATTAAAAAGATGGATTTGTATTTTTCGTGTGATGATCTAAGATTTCATCGCTTTTAGATCTCATTACCGTCAAAAATTCATTAATAGAAATTAAATTCGGATATTTATCGATGCCAACATCTAAACGTCTTGCAATTTTACAATCTTCATTACTTCCGCCGTCATTACCATGCGAATGCCCGCAAGCATGCAATACTCCACGCCCGGAGTCAATCCAAATCCGATGCGCGAAATGGGCACAAAAAACAAATCGAGTTTTATCTTTAAGTTTAATTTTAAAGAGATTTTCGTTTCCTAAAAAGGTCAATTTATTTACAGTCAAAGGGTAAGCCTCTAAACTCGACCATCCCCTTCTGAAAAGCTCTTCTCTATAAATTTGTTTAACTCCAGAGATATGATTGCCCCAAATTAACAAGATATTGCCATTCAACTGTTTGAGAATATTCTCGCAATAAGATTTAGGATTATCTTTAACTCCTACTAAAAAATCGCCGCAATGAATAACCGTATCTTCGGGCTGAACTCGCGCATTCCAATTCTTAATAATCCAATCGTCATGCTCTTGAGCCGAAGCGAAGCCTCGATTCACGGCTATTTTTTCATGACCAAAATGCGTATCCGACGTAAAATAAACGTCGGATAGTTCGCGGCTGATATCAATTTTATAAATCTCATTCATACATCAAACTCTTGACTGGAAAGAAGCTTCTTCGTATCGCCTTCCTTCAACCAAGTGTCCAATATAATCTTTCTGCCGGTCGGCTGTCCAGATTTATTTTCCTCTTTTTCTCTGCCAATGTAATCGAATTGACCGTTTGGCTGCGGCTGAGCTTGAACGCTATCTTTTTCAAAAGGTTTCGGCTGAGGCTGTTCCAACCCCCTAATATAATCCAAATCTTTATGAATCGTGCTAATCGAGCACCCCCATTTGCCAAAAGTGGCTGGTTGGCCTCCGTCCGAATGAATAACACCCACAAATCTCCAAATTTTATCCTCACAATAAACGAACGCCGGGCCTCCAGAATCACCTGGAGTAGCGTGAAAATCTTCGTAAGTACCTATCTGAAAACGGCAACTAATGGCTGGAATTTGCCCCGGAGAAACATAAAAATCTACGCCTGAAGTATTAAAGTTTACATCATGAATATGATTAATACCCCATCTCTTTTCTTGAGTAGTATTTGCATGCCATCCAATTAACTGTCCGGACTCATTGTTAACGGGTCTAAATTTTCCATAACCAAAACCAATGCAAAAAACTTCATTTAAACTCTCGCCAGTTCCTAACTGAAATTTAAATAAAAATTTCTCTCCGTTAAAAACTGGAACTGGAGTCAATTCTTCGACAACATAAATATAATTAATATCAGCCGTTTTCGAGGCTTCAACTTTGGTTACATTCAACATCTTACCTCGATAATTAATCTTATCGCCGACTTGCGCTCCAACATGCTTGGCTCCAACAAATACATGTTTCGAAATTGGAGTTACAGGATGCTTCGACGGCCAAACTCCCTCGCCCATAACTCCTAAGTTATGCCAAAATTCCTGCAATTGATTATCCGTGGGGGCGGTCGTATTATGAGCATTTGTAACGAACTCGTTTCTAAAAATCATATTTATCCTATTTTTGAAATTCTATTTTGGTATTTTTTCGGCAAAATGTCAAGTACTTTTTCAGTAAAATGCAATTTATCCAATGGAATCCATTTGTATTTTGAGTTAGTTCGGCATTTTACAAAAATTTTAACCGCCCAATCCGGCACTTCATCTAATGTTTGCCATTGGCATTTGGAGAATCGGTAAACGCATAAAAATATCTTTGTGGACTCATTGCTATCTTGAGTTATTCTTTTTAATAATACCGAAAATCTCCTTGGCGGCCAAAAATCTATTTTGTTAGATTTTTTATCTTGAAAATTATTATACTCTTTATTTTTTAAATATAAGATAACGTCTTCGTATTTATATTTGTAGCCGGGAATTTTTCGTCTTATTTCAGAGCATCCAAAAACAGCAAAATTTAATATCCAGTTAAAGCATTTTTTATATTTTAGTACGTATTTAAATTCTTTACTTTTGAATACTTCCTCGCTTGGAATTTGAAATTGAGATTTTTCGTCTTCCGATAGAATTTGACTTAGAACGGCGGCCGCGCAATCCAAACTCTCGAATAAATAAAAATTCGGCAGTTCTTTGGCTGCCGTTTCCGGATTGTCATGGACTTTATATATTCTCACTCAATATTAATTATCCGGCTTTTCATTTTCTTTTGAATATCTAAACAAACTCCATTTAATGTAGATTTTGGGATACTGAAAAGTTTATCAAAAATAGCCGGATTACCGGAATAATCTGGATTTGAAATTTGAAATAACTTACCGGAACTTTTAATATTTATACGATGACCATTATCTAGGACGATTGTATATTTTTTCATGAAAATACATTTACGGTATAAATACGACCATGATGATACCTTAAAGTTGGGCTTGCCGAAATCACACTAGATCCACTGCCTTCACCTCCAGACGTTTCCGTATATCCGAAAAACAAATAGGCTCCAGCGGCATCCATCAAACCGCGACGACCTCCAGTAATATCATATTTAATTGGTTGATCTCCTGATATAAGTCTAATTGGAGTACCAGTAGTTAATGAGTATGTTCCTTGCCCACTACCAGTTAATCCTCCGAAAGACGCTTTATGGTCTGTATATGCAAAAAATCCAGTAAATGTACCGCTAGTGGTATTACCGTCTTGATAAGAATTTAAACCTGGAAAATCAGAAATAAACTGATTAGAGTTGGAAACGCCAGATATACTCATCAATGCATTATTATCAAAACCACAGCCGAAAGTACATGGCCACGCGCCCGTTCTATTTGAATTTGCCGTTGGAAATACGTCGTTTTTAGTATTTTGATGGTCTACTAAATTATTTTTTACAGACCACCCCATTCTCCATCTAGTGGTCGAACTGTTGTCATTATAATACCAATTATTTCTAGCTCCAACAAATACGTTATTCCATATAATGGCATTATAAACTTGAGAAGTTGAACTGTCTGAAGCTATTTGATAAGCTGAAGCTCCGGCTCCGACTGGATATAAATTCTCAAATACATTTTGAACAACCGCAAACCCAGATTCAAATACTTCGGAATTAGCTAAAAGTATAGTTCCATTTGCAGTGTGCTGCATCCCCATGATCCTATTATAAGCTAGAATAAATTGAGAGCCGGAAAAATCGGATTGCATGCCTCCAATAGTAGAAACGAACATGGCCGCCGTAGTTCTACTATTTCCGGTCTTTAAATTTCCAATAAAACTATTACCTACACACCAAACGGTTCCATTTAATCCGGATGGTCCAATCGTATTACCCCTAGATATAACCGGCAAAGACCTAGTTACAGACTGACATCTAAAGCCGGGAACTAGATTGTCAACTTGACAATGAGTTATATTCCAAAAAGTTGTTGAAGATGAAATTAAATTGCCAGTAACATTGATAATACAATTATCAAACCATACGGAACCAATTGTATCGAAATTAATTTGAGATAGTCCGGTAATAATTACCCCCTCAACCTTAACTCTATCGGAAATATCATAAGGCGTGGCTCCATAGCGAATCCGGCAGCCGGTTCTTTCGTAACCTGGGAAATTCTTGACGGTAATATAGCAACTAGGCACGTTACCCATTGCGACCGCGCCGCCGCCGCTCGTCCAAGTATGATCGCCAGATTGAAGATAAATGATTCCGCCACCAACGTCATCTCGACCTCTATTCGTATTATTAAAATTACGAATAGCGCGAGCGCCAGAAGCTATAGTTCCGTAAGCTCTAGGATTATTAATATCAAAATTGGATATATCGTAAGCCGCGCCACCTAAAGCACTTCCAGTTGTAGGATTAACGACCGCAACAGTTATACCATAATTTCCAGTATAATCGCAAACGTTGAAAACCGGAGCTAATGCAAAGGTAGGTTGAGCCGCTCCGCCAGAGCTAGTTCGGACAGATCCTAAATCTCCAACAAATGGATATACGAAAACATTTCCAGTTAATACTGATCCTGTTCGGAAAACCGTATTATCAAATCTACCAATATATTCTACAACAGGTACGGCATCCGGCTTAGATGAATCAATCTCAGAAGAATGAGAGAATTTTTCTACCGTAGTTCCTGCGCTATCTTGAACAACAAATTTAACTGCACGAACAGTCTCCCCCGATCTACCAAATCGATTAAAAGCGCAAACTCTTAAATCAAAGCCGGTCCCGGTGAATAGATGATAACTCGGCCAAGACCAATTAACAACGGAAGTCGGATAAGGCAAAGATCCTCTATCGATAGAAGCCACGGCTAAATTGGTTAAATCTAGCGATGATGTATCTCCTACCCTATACATTCCAGATTGAGCACTAACGGTAATAGCGTCTCCGCTATAAATAAAATCGCTTAACGCAACATCAATAACTACATTAGAATTGGCATCTAATCTATAGGATTTAAAAGACTCATTTGGTGCGGCTTGCCGCATGTGCCAAGTGCCATAAACAGTTCTACTTACACCTTGAGGCAAAAGATTTCCGCCGGTATCGAAGCCGTCACTTAAAACGTTAAAAGTTAAAAAAGCCCCTGTAACTTGATTTAAACTATTTAAGCCGAAAAATCCGGTGCCGCCAGAAGCTAGTCCGGATATCGTGACCATTGCATAATATCCAGATGAACCTATCGCTACGTTAGTAATATCACCTATAGCCATAAAGAATTAGTATAACTGAACGTAAACGCCATTCGGAGCCGTGCCGTAAATCCAAAAATTAGCTATAGAGTCTTTTTCTTTTGTCTCTAAAGCCCAACTAATATTTTGACCGGTAGTTAGAGCATAGGCATATCTACCAGATTCAACTCCGATATAAACCGTGGAATTGTTGTACATTGGCAATCCAGCCGCCGTAAATCCACTGATAGGCATAAAAACGGCTGAATTGAAAATATAATGGGTGCCTGTGATTTTAGCCCCTACCGATCCGGCTATATTGTACAACAACGGTTGCATACTTTATTTTACACTAAAAGCGGTAAAATTACTTGCCAGAATAACCGGAAACGCCAGAGTAACCTGAGTGTCCAGAATAGCCGGATTTTCCTTTATTCAATTTTTCGGCTCCGTCGTCATCGTACTTATAAATAAGATCGTCAACAAAATTATCAACCTTATCCTTTTTATTCTTATTATTCCTCAAAAAGAAATAAGTTCCGACTACAGCTCCGACAACTCCAAGTGCTAACAATCCAAATCCAAAAAATGTTATCATAGTTCCTTTTCCTTACAATGTTTACACTTGAATATAGGTAACTCCCAATCATTCGAAGTTGAAATTCCAACGGAAAAATATCCTCCGATTACTTCAAGAGGATAAAAAAGCTCATATCTAACCTTATCTCCATCAACATCAAGCACTTTTGCCATCAAGCCCCAATTTTTGTGGCGAATCGTCATCCCAGAAATAAACATAATAAAATAAATAGATATAAAGCCGAATTCTCGAAATTGCTATCTTTATCGAGGCTAAAAAAAGAGTAAAAACAAGATTTAGCTATGGATTTTATTTTGTTCATGATTAATTATCTCTAAAGTCCCGTAATATCCTAAAATTTTACCAGAAGTTGACATGTGACAAATAGCCGACGATTTTACATGCACTATATTATCGGTTTTCTGATTTTTGACATTATATTCGGCTTCGTATGGTAGGTTTTCCTTTACAGCGCCTATCCATGCGTGCCAAATTTGAGATTTATCAGATTGAATAGCCTTCAACCACCCCCTACCAAGCATCTCTTGCTCGGTCATTCCGAATATATCGCAGGCTGCGGCATTAGCAGAAACGCATTCCCCGGCTGCATTGCATTCATATATTCCAACTGGAGATTTAGATGTTGTTATTTTCCATCTAAGCTCCATTAACTCAACTTTTTCTTTAATAGACGAAACTTGGTCTACTAACGACGTGCCTCCATTTGGACTTAAATGTTTTTTAGCCAAATTAATAGTTGGAATAATATCTCTTTCAACTATAGAGGCTAAATTTAACGCGGAAATAAACTTTTCTTTGTTTTTCTTATAATTATCAAATTTATCTTGAAATTGCTTTTTCGCCAACGCAAATAAGGCGGCTAAACCTAGTAAAACCGCCACACACAATTGAACGTAAGCTAACCACTCTTTCACTTAATTATTTACACAATTAAAAAAGAGTTAAAATTGAACGATTACTTTTTCTCCTCACTGCTGTTTGTAAGTCGAACTTCATAAGCGACTTTTCCAGCCAAAATATCACCTCTAATTTTGTTAATGAAAGATTTTAATTTAGAAAGCGACTCTTCGTTATTTAAATTCGTGTTATGTAAATGAGTTGGCACATTTTGAATGTAACAACTTGGTCTGCCGAGATCGTAAATAGAACTATAAACGGTTAAATATTCGACACATGGAGCTTTTACTCTAGGAATATCCTTTTTGGAAACGGCTGAATAATTCAAATCGCCTAAAACACCGTCTTCTCCGATAGTTGCTAATTTTATTGTTTTATATTCAAATTAGCTTTTGGGACATTAGGAACTATAGATTCCTTATCTACAACATTCCAATAGAAACCTTTTCTATTTTTACGTTGCAAAAAGTCTCGCTTCGTTACCGGAACGAGATCAAAGCTAAGATTTAAAGCAGCGTTTAAATCCGCATCATATTCAAAAGAACATTTATCGCACTTAAACAACTTCTTTTTTCTGTTACTTTTCTTTGTCCAGCCGCAATTAGAGCAT
>JACCDG011394181.1_pt1 | contig 31860 bp, 24 predicted proteins | sample 7442471 | NCBI WGS metagenome assembly JACCDG01 (sample SAMN15323444, study PRJNA562643) | freshwater metagenome | isolation source: river surface water | place: USA:Blue River Watershed | collected 2017-08-17 | reverse complement strand
TGTCCTCCACGGCCTTCGGTCCGGGTGCCGGACGCCCGATCATTCGCGGCCTTGGCGGTGATCGCATTCGCCTGCTGGAGAACGGCGTCGGCACGATGGACGCCTCGGTGGTGAGCCCGGACCATGCAGTGAGCGTGGAGCCCTTCCTGGTGGACCGCGTGGAAATCGTGCGCGGGCCGGCCTCGTTGTTGTACGGCAGTTCGGCGGTGGGCGGCGTGGTGAACGTGATCTCGCACCGCATCGAGCGTGAAGTGCCGGAGAGCCGCGTGTCGGGCACGAGCGAGTTTCGCCTCGGCAGCGGCGCGAATGAGCGGGAGACGGGTGGGTGGTTGGACGTGGCGCTCACGCGGACGGCGGACCAAGCCCTGATCCTGCACCTGGATGCCTTTCGTCGGACGGCGGGCGACCTTGAAATCCCGGGCTTCGCGGAGAGTGAAGCGCTGCGGGCGGAGGAGGCAGAGGAGGCAAAAGAAGCCGGCGTGGCGCCCCCGGAGGAGATCGCTGGAGTCATTCCCAACACGGCGGTGGAAGCAAAGGGCGGAGCGGCGGGACTCTCGTGGGTTTCACCGACCCTGCGCGTCGGGCTGGTGCGGAGTGGATTTGAGACCTTCTATGGCATTCCCGCAGGTGCGCATGCCCATCACGAGCATGAGGAACTTGGCGAAAAGGAACCGAATGCCGCTTACGCCGAGGCCGAGCACGGTGAGGAAGACGTGCGGATTGACCTGCGCCAGCGCCGCTGGGACCTGCAGGGCGATTGGTCGGGTGGCAAAGGCCTGATCACCGGCCTTCGTTTCAAGTGGGGCCAGGCCGATTACCGCCACGTGGAACTGGAAGGGGATGAAGTCGGCACGACCTTCCGCAACGAAGCCCACGAGTTCCGGGTTGAGGCGCTGCACGCGCCCCTCGCTGGATTTGAAGGCGCGTGGGGTGCGCAGGCCTCGCGGAGCGATTTCACGGCGGAAGGTGCGGAGGCATTCCTGCCCCCGACGGTCACGGAGCAGCGAGCCCTCTTCCTTTTTGAAGAGTACAAGGCCGGCGCCGTCACCGCGCAGGCGGGCGTGCGACTGGAGAACCAGCGCGTCCGAAACGAAGACACGAAGCGGAAACGCAACGACGACGCCTTGAGTGCGAGCGTGGGCCTGATCTGGCCATGGTCGACGGACAACTCGCTGGCGCTCTCGCTGAGCCGTACGGAGCGGGCTCCGAACGCGCAGGAACTCTTTGCGGACGGCGCGCACGCCGGGACCCAGACGTACGAAATCGGCGACCCGAACCTGGATGCGGAGACCTCGAACGGCATCGAGCTGAGCCTCCGCCGGCGCGAGGCCTTTGTGACCGGCGTGGCGAGCGTGTACCTCAACCGCTTCCAAGGCTACATCGACGAAGTGGCGACCGGTGCGGAGAAGGACGAACTGCCGGTGTACCGCTTCACGCAGTCGAAGGCGGAATTCCGCGGGGCGGAACTGGAGGCGATCTTCCACCTCCATGAAGGACAGAAGCACCGCCTTGATTTCCGGCTCGCGGGCGACCTCACCCGCGCGGAAGGGCGCGGCGGGGCGCCGCTCCCCCGGATCCCGGCGGCGAAGGCGCTGGCTGGGCTCGACTGGTCGGCGGGCGGCCTGGCGGCCGGCGCGAGCGTGCAGCGCGTCGCCCGGCAAGGACGAGTCACCGATCAGGAAACGCCCACCGCGGGTTACACCTGGATCGAAGCCTATGCGATGTACCGTGCGACCGTGGGTACCACGACGCTGGACCTCTTCCTGAGCGGGCGGAACCTCGCGGACGAGGAAGCGCGCGTGCACAGCTCGTTCCTGAAGGACGTGGCGCCGCGGGTGGGGCGCTCGTGGACGGCGGGGGTGCGGCTCGCGTTCTGAGACACGCGCGCGGCGTCCGTGCCCTCGGGTGCGGACGCCCCGCGTGGCGGCGGCACCGTGCCCGGCGGCAGTCCGGGGCACCGCCACGCGGGCCGGGCCGGCGGCGGCTGGTGGGCTTGGATGGCCCTCAGCTGCCGTTGCCGGTCTTGTCGTCGAGGCCGAAGACCGCGCGAGCGTAGAGATCGATGCGGAACGGCTGGAGATCCTCGGCCTGTTCGCCGAGACCGAGGTAGTAGATCGGCAGTTTGAGTTCGCGCCAGATGCCGACCAAGGCGCCGCCCCGGCTGGTGCCGTCGAGCTTGGTGACGATGAGGCCGGTGAGGCCGAAGCTCTGGTGGAAGACGCGGGCCTGCTCGATGGAGTTGGTGCCGAGGGAGCCGTCGACGACGAGCCACCGGTGATGCGGGGCGGACGGATCGTGCTTCTGCAGCACGCGGCGGATCTTCGCGAGCTCCTCCATCAGATTGCTCTTCGTGTGGAGACGTCCGGCGGTATCGATCAGGAGAAAATCGCGGCCCCGGGCGCTGGCGGCCTGCCACGCGTCGAAGGCGACGGCGGCGGCGTCGGCGCCGGGCTGGCTGGCGATGAGTTCCAGATCAAGCTTCTGGGCCCAGGCGCGGAGCTGTTCGACGGCGGCGGCGCGGAACGTGTCGCAGGCGGCGACGGTGACGGAGTGCCCCTGCTGCTTGAGCAGCCACGCCAGCTTGGCGGTGGTGGTGGTCTTGCCGGAGCCGTTGACCCCGATCATCACGATGGTGGTCGGCGCCTTGGCGGCGCGGGTGAGCGTACCCTCGCTGCCGGCGAGGACGCGGCTGAGGACGGCGGCGCCGATCGCGGCGGCCTCCTGGCCGCGCAGCTCCTTGTCGCGCTTGGCGGCGTCCTTGATCTCGGCGAGGATTTCCTCGGTCGTGGCGACGCCGAAGTCGGCGGTGTAGAGCGCCTCCTCGAGGGATTCGAGGGAGGACGCGTCGATGGCGCGGCCGGAGAACAGCCCGCGCGTCTTCGACGCGATGGCGCCGACGGTCTTGGCCAGCCCCTCCTTGAACTTGCGGAAAAGCCCGAACATGGCGCGGCGGCCTTAGGCGGACTCGGCCTTGCGCGCGTCGCGGCCGACCTGATCCTTGAACCGGTCGAGGATCCCGTTGATGAAGCGCTTGGCGTCGAGGTTGGAGAACTGCTTCGACAGATCGATGGCCTCGTTGATCGAGACGACGGGCGGGATGTCGCTCCGGTACTTCATCTCGAAGATGGCCAGACGCAGGATGGCGAGGTCGATCTTGGCGATGCGATCGAAGTCCCAGTTTTGGGCCAGCGTGCGGATGTGCCCGTCGATTTCCGCCATGTGGTCGATGGTCCCGTGGATCAGCTCTTCGCCGAAGGCGTAGTGATCGCGCGGGTGTTCCTGGCTCTCGAAGAACACGCGGAGATCCTCCGTGAGATTCACGGGGGGATTGAGGCTCCACGCGAAGAGGAATTGGAGGGCGGCGACGCGACCGTCGCGGCGTTGGGCGAACAAAGCTTTACTCATCAGAGGAAGGTCGAAGAGGCGAAAAGGAACGTAGGCCGTTATGAGGCGGGAGAGGCGGAAAGAGGGCGGGGGCGCGGGAGGAAGAGAGGGACGGGTATGCGGCCGGGCGTCCGGAACAGGGTGGGCGACGTGCGTGCGGCGGAGGGCTCAGGCCTGCAGTTCGCGGCGGAGGGCGGCCATGGCGAGGGCGGCGTGGGCGAATTCGGCGCCGCGGTCGATCTTGCCCCGGCAGCGATCCTCGGCCTGGCGGCGCGTGTTGGCCACGATCACGCCGTTGATGACCGGGGTGCGGCGCGCGAGGGAGACGGACTGTAGCGCGTGGGACACGCTGTCCCCGACCATCTCGTGGTGGTTGGTATCCCCGCCGATCAAGACCCCGAGGGCGATGGCGCAGTCGGCGCGTCCCTTCCGCAACAGGGCGTCGACGGCGTAGGGGACCTCGTGGGAACCGGGGACCCGGACCACGCGGATGCGCGCCGGGCGGACCCCGGCGGCGCGGAGCCCGGATTGCACGCGGGCGAGCAGGGCCTCGACCAGTTCCCCGTTGAAGCGTGCGGCCACGATGGCGAACGCGAGGCGGTCACCGCGGACTGCGGTCGGGGAAGGGGCGTCGAGGCTCATGGAAGCAGGGACCTTACGAAAGAAATCGGCGAAAGGGAAGACCGCGTGGCGCGTGCGTCACCGGGTGGTGCCGGGAGCCGCTCGGAGGTGCCGGAAGGCAGGCGGAGGCGGAGCAACCCGGCGGGAGGGCGCTAAAGGGGGACCTGTTCCACGACCTCGAGACCGTAGCCGTCGAGGCCCACCACCTTGCGGGGGTTGTTGCTGAGCAGCCGGATGCGGCCGAGCCCGAGGGCCGCGAGGATCTGTGCTCCCATGCCGTAATCGCGGAAACTCATCGCCGGTGCCGGCGTGCCGGCGCCGGTTTGCAGCTGGCGCGCGAGCGCCTCGCCACCGTTGGGGGCTTCCATGTAGACCACGACGCCCCGCCCCTCCTTCGCGATCCGCTCAAGGCACGCAGCGAGCATCTTCCCGCTCCTGCTGCCGGTGGCCCGGAACACGTCGCTGAGCAAGTTCTCACGGTGGACGCGCACCAACGTCGGCTCCGGCCCAGGCTGGCCCATCACGAACGCCAGATGGTGGAGCCCGTCGACGCGGCTGCGGAAGACGTGCAGCGTGAACTCGCCGTACTCGGAGGAAAATGGGCGCTGCGCGACGCACTCGACCAGCTGGTCGCGGCGGACGCGGTGCTCGATCAGCTGTGCGATCGAGATCATCTTCAGGCCGAAGCGCCGCTTGAACTCGATCAACTGCGGCAGCCGCTGGACCGTGCCGTCGTCGTTGACCAACTCGCAGATCACTCCGGCGGGAGGCAGACCAGCGAGGATCGCGAGGTCCACGGCGGCCTCGGTGTGGCCGGCGCGCTCCGGCACCCCACCGTTGCGGGCGCGGAGCGGGAAGACGTGACCCGGCTGGACGAGTTGCTCCGGCCGCGACGCATCGTCGGCGAGGATCCGGATCGTGCGCGTCCGATCGTAGGCGCTGATTCCCGTGGAAATGCCCTCGGCGGCGTCGACGCTGACCGTGAAATCCGTGCGCTGGGACTCTCGGTTCCGGGCCACCATCGGCCCCAGACCGAAGCGGCGGAGCTGGTGCTCGAGCATCGGGACGCAGACGATGCCGCTGCCGTAGCGGATCATCATGTTGATGGCCTCCGGCGTTGCCTTGGCGGCGGCCATGATCAGGTCGCCCTCGTTCTCCCGATCCTCGTCATCGGTCACGATCACGAGCTTCCCCTCGCTGATGTCCTGAATGACATCCTCGACGCGGTCGAACGGTGACGGAGTGGAGCCCGGGCTCATCCGCAGACAGTCGTTAACGGGCCGGGCCCTGTCAACCCGGGTGGGAATGCCCGTCGGGGCGACACCTCGTCCGCCGGGTGCCGAGCACCGGGCGCCGAGCGCTCAGCGCATGCGGGCGAACGTGTTCTGCAGCAGTTGCAGGTCGCTCGCGCCCTTGGTCTTTTCGCGGGCGCGCGCGATCAGCTCGGCCTCGAGCTGGTTCTTCGTCGGGCGCTTCTTCTCGTAGAACACGCCGAACCGACCGGGCCACGGCTCCGAGGCGAGCCGGTACGCGGCGAGGTCGTCGCTGGTGTCGTGGCGGTTCGCGTCCTCCGGCGTGCCGTCGTGCTTCTTCTCGTCGATGAGCGGGAACGCGCCGCCCTTGCGCGGGTTGGCGGCGTCGAAGGCGCCCGGGTAGAACTCGACGCATTCGGAGAGGATCTCGACGACCGAGAAGCCGTCGTGCTGGGCGGCCCGCATGATCATCTCGGTCATGTGATTGACCTGCGTCGCATGACTGCGCGCGATGAACGTCGCACCGCTGTCGACCAGCTTGCGCATCGGATTGATCGGCTGGTCGAAGGCGCCGGTTGGGTCGGTCTTCGTCTTGAAGCCGATCGGCGAGGTCGGCGACGTCTGCTTCTTGGTCAGGCCGTAGACGAAGTTGTCCATGATCACGTAGGTCAGCCGCACGTTCTTGCGGGCGACGTGATCGAGGTGGTTGCCGCCGATGGAGAACCCGTCGCCGTCACCGCCGAAGACGAAGACGTGGAGGTCATCGCGCCCGAGGCTGATGCCGGCGGAGAACGGCAGGGACCGCCCGTGGATGTAGTGGCCGCCGTGGCTGTTGACGAAGTAGGGGAAGCGCGACGAGCAACCGATGCCCGCCATCGTGACGATCTTCTCGTGCGGGTAATTGAGTTTTTCGAGGGCGCGGTAGTAGCAGGCGAGGACGGCGAAGTCGCCGCAGCCCGGGCACCACGTCGGGTGGTCGGCGGTCAGGGCCTTCTTGGTGAGCGGGGCGCGATCGGTCGCAGGGGTGGCGGGCGAGAGCGTGCTGGGGGCGGACATGGGAGGGGCGGTACGAGGGGTGAGAGAGCGGGTGGCGGGGTGGCGGGGATCAGGCCGTGGCGGCGGCGGTCAGGCGTTGGGTGACGCCGGAGACGATTTCGCTGACGCGGAACGTGAGACCGTCGGTCTTGGTGAGACTGCGGATCGCGGGATTGGCGTAGCGGGCGCGGAGGAGGGAGGCCATCTGGCCGTAGCCGTAGAGTCCCTCGTCGTTCATCTCGACGACGATGATGTCGCGGTAGCGCTTGAACACCTCCTCGAGGCCCTGGGGCAACGGGTTGAGGTGGCGCAGGTGAAGTTGCGCGGCGCGGGTGCCGTTTTGGCGGAGGCGGCCGAGGGCCTCGCGGACGGGACCGAACGTCGAGCCCCAGCCGACGAGGAGGACGTCGCCGGAATCATCGCCGAAGACCTCCGGCGCGGGCAGCGTGGCGGCGAGCGTCTTGAACTTCTCGCGCCGCTTGGCGGTCATCTTCGTGTGCAGCGCCGGGCTGCCGGTCGGGTGGCCCATTTCGTCGTGCTCGAGACCGGTGACGGTCGGGTAGACGCCGGAGCCGATGCGGGAGCCCGGGGGAGCGTGCCGCGTGATGCGATCGAGCGGGTACGGCTTGAAGTCAGCGGGCCGTGGTGCGAGGTCGAGCGACGGCGGCACCATGACCTTGGCGAGGTCGGGCTCGTCGAACGCCTCGATGCGGGAGGCGAGCGCCATGTCGGTCAGGATGATGACCGGGGTGCTGTACTCGCGCGCGATGCGGGCGGCCTCGAGGGCGATGTAGAAGCAGTCCTCGACATTGCGTGGGGCGAGGACGACGCGCGGCGCGTCGCCGTGGCTGCCGTAGAGCGCCTGCATGAGATCGCTCTGTTCGACATTGGTCGGCATGCCGGTGCTGGGGCCGCCGCGTTGGACATTGATGATGATGAGCGGCATCTCGGCCATGACGGCCCACCCGAGCGCCTCCATCTTGAGGGACAGGCCCGGCCCCGAACTTCCCGTGATGGCCAGGTGGCCGGCGTAGGAGAAGCCGATGGCGTAGGAGATCGCGCCGAGTTCGTCCTCGGCCTGGACGAAGAGACCGCCGTACTTGGGCAGCTCCGTGCGGAGCATTTCCATGATCGTGGACCACGGCGTGATCGGGTAACCCGAGCCGTAGCGCACGCCGGCGGTGATGAGCCCGTAGGTCAGGGCGGTGTTGCCGTCCATCGTCACCTGTGGGCGCCCCGAGGCGGCGGCCTTGTCGAAGCGGTAGAAGCAGTCGCGGATGTTGTCGGCTGGCCAAGCATACCCGGCGTCGAACGCGAGCATCGCGTTGCGGACGATGTCCTCGGTCTTCCCGCCGAAGCGCTCGCGGACGAGCGCAGTGAGCTTCTCGACATCGAGATTGAAGACGCGGGCGATCAGGCCGAGGACGAAGAGATTCTTGCCCTTGTCCTTGGAGGAACCGCCGACGGCCTCGACAGTGGCGGTGGTGATCGGCACGCCGATCGCGGTGAAGCGCTTGTCGTCGGGGTTGGGTTTGACGTGGTCGGTGTCGTAGATCAGCACGCCGCCTTGGCGGAGCGACGAGAGATGGCTCTCGTAGCTGTGCTGGTAGAAAGCGACGAGGAAGTCGGCTTGGTCGCCGGATGATAGAATGTCGCCGGTGCCCATGCGGACCTGGAAGATCGACGGACCTCCCGAGATCGTGGACGGGATGGTCATGTACGTCATGACATCCTGATCACTGCGGCCGGCGAGGCGCGCGAGGAATCCGCCGATGGTTTGGATACCGTCTTGGGAATTTCCGGCGAGGCGGATGACGACGTCGTTGAGCGTACGAATCTGCCCGGTAGCGCTTGGCTGGCCCGGGTTTTCAGCGGAGTTGGGGCTGACCATGATAGGATTGGGGTGGGGTTCCCCGAGCCTGCGTCCGGCTCGGGACCAAGTCAAAACAATGCCACCCGCTGGCCGACTGATGTGGGAGGTAAGCCTCCCTCCGCTACGGCTTGAAATCGATCGTGTAGCTCCCCAGCACTTGATCGTTGGCTCCGATGAGAGTGAGGTAGACGCGGAAGGTGTGGGGTGGCTTGACGAACGTATTGCCGACGAGGGCGCGGCCCTCATCAGCGGGGAGCAGCACCGAGCGACTGAAGCCGGTTTTCATCGGCGGGTTCCAGCGTGCGGTCGCGCGAATCGCGGGTGCCGGGAGCGGCTCACGCGCCGCGTCGTAGAAGCGCAGATGGAAGACGCCCTTCTCCACGGCGAGGCTCATCCAGCCGCCCTCGTAGGGAATGCTGACGCCCGGGAGCGGGACCTCGTCGGCGGGCCGGCGATCGCTCGCGGGCGGCTGCGGCAGCGCTGCCGTGGCGGCGTGAGCGTGCAGCGGCAGCACCAAGCTTGCGATGGCGGCGAGGAGCAGGGTCTTGAGCACGGGTGCGCTCAGCTTCATCACCTCGAAGTGTGTCCGGTTTACGCGCCCGGACAAGCGTGTCCACGTGAACAAGCCGTAAAGCTACCAACTTGTACTTGGAACGTGGAGACGTTTTTACGCGCCTGAAGGCGGGCGGCCCTGCAACTCGTCCTTCAGCGTTCGCCAGCGGGCGAGTCGCTCGGCGATGCGGACCTCCCAGCCGGCGGACTTGGGCTCGTAGAGCTTGAGGGGGCGTTCGAGGTAGTCCTGTCCGGAGATGGCCTCGGGGTAGTCGTGGGAATACCGGTAGCCCACGCCGTGGCCGGCGCGCTTGCTGGCCTGCCCGCTCTTGTCGCGGAGCGGCAGCGGCACGCTCTGGACGGGAGCGTCCTTCAGCGCCTGGTGGGCGGCGGCGAGGGCGAGGGTGGCCGAGTTGCTCTTCGGAGCGGAGGCGATGTAGAGCGTGGCGTGCGCGAGGGTCAGCTCCGCCTCCGGCAAACCGATGAAATCGCATGCGTGATGGGCGGCGACGGTGAGCGGCAGGGCCTGGGGGTCGGCGAGCCCGACATCCTCGCTGGCGAGGATGACGAGTCGGCGGGCGATGAACCGCGGGTCCTCGCCGCCGGCGAGCATCTTGGCCAGCCAGTACATCGCGGCGTCCGGGTCACTGCCGCGGCAGCTCTTGATGAAGGCCGAGATGGTGTCGTAGTGCTCGTCCTCATCCGCATCGTAGCGGATGCGCCGCTCGCGGGCGAAGAGGGAAAGATCGGAAGGCTCGAGGACCTTGCGCGCCTCGAGCCCCAGCACGATCACCTCGAGCGCGTTGAGCGCGCGGCGGAGATCGCCGCCGCAGAGCACGGCGAGATCCGCCAGCAACGCGTCGTCCGCCGTCACCCCGCTGGCGCCGAGCCCGCGCACCGGATCGGTCAAAGCTCGCCGCAGCACGCTGGCGACCGCTGCCGTGGGCAAAGGCTCGAGGCGGAACAAGTGGCTGCGGGAGAGCAGCGGCGGATTCACGTAGAAGCCCGGGTTGTGGGTGGTCGCGCCGATCAGCCGCACCGCGCCCTCTTCCACGTCGGGCAGCAGCAGGTCCTGCTGGGACTTGTTGAACCGGTGCAGTTCGTCGATGAACAGCAGCGTGCGGGCCTCCGGGCGCCGACGGGCGGCGGACAGGATCTCGCGCAGTTCGGCGACGTTGGACATCACGGCGTTGATCCGCACGAAGCGGCTGCCGGTTTCGCGGGCGATGACCTCTGCGAAGCTCGTCTTCCCGCAGCCCGGTGGGCCGTAGAAGATCAACGAACCGAAACGGTTCGATGCGACCAAGCGCGGCAGCAGGCTCCCGGGCGCCGTGATGTGTTCCTGTCCGGCGATTTCCGAAAGCGAGCGCGGTCGCATCCGCGCGGCGAGGGGCTGGTGTTCCGGCGCGCGCCCGGGAGCGGATCCGGGGGCGGGATCCTCGGGTGCGGCGAAGAGATCGGGCTGATCGGCGGCGGCCATGCGCGGGATAAGAGCAAACAGGGGCGAAGCGGCGGTGGGAGGCAAAGCGTTTTGCGCGGGGTGACCTAAGAAGGCACGGCGAACGGCTTGCGCGGGGCCGGCCCACGCTCGGACTCAGGCAGCATGAGGACCCGTGTGCTGGGGCAGCGAGCGCCACTGCTGTGGTTACTGCTGCCGTGGATGGCGGGGCTGGTTCTCGGGAAGGCCATGGCGACCCCTGAAGCGGCGAAGTGGGGCTGCCTGATCGCGGCGATGGGCCTCGGTGCGCTGGCGGTGGGGCGCGCCGCGGTCGGCGGGTGGGTCTGGGGCTGGGCCTTGGCCGGGAGCGTGGGTTGTGCCGGCGTGGTGGCGTACGATGAAGCGCGGGGACGCTTGGCCGAGTGGGAGACGCTGCCTCCGCGGGAGGTGGCGGTGGACGTGCGATTGGAGCGCCGTTTCGGGGCGGGGCGCGATCCGCGGGTGCTTTCCGGTTGGGGCGAGGTGGTGCGGGCGCCGCGGCATGTACAGGACCTCGTGGGACAACGCGTCCACCTGTCGACGCGCTTGGGCCCGGGCTGGCGCGGCGGCCGGCCGGAGGTGTCGGCGGTGGTGCGGGTGGAGGGGCGGTTGACCCGGGTGGAACGGAGTCCGCCGGCGGACTCCTTTACGGGCTACCTGGCGGGTCAGGGGGTCAACTTTTCGATTTCACCAGGCGTCGTGAAGGAGCAACGGGAGGCGCCGGGGCCTTACGCGGCGTTCTGCGGTCGGGTGGCCGAACGCCTGCGCGGCATCCTGGGGCGCGGCTTGGAGGCGCGTCCGGCGGAGTCGGCAATCCTGCGGGCGATGCTGCTGGGGGAGCAGGAGGCGCTGACCGCGCGGCAGAAGGAGGTGTTCACGCGGACGGGGACGCTGCACGTGTTCTCGATCAGCGGGCTGCACATCGGCGTGATTGCGGTGGCGTTGGCGGGGGTGTTGACGGCCCTGCGGCTTGGCGCGTGGGGCACCTTTTGGGGGACGGCGGTGCTGCTGTGGTTGTACGTGGACGTGACGGGTCGGGCGCCGTCGGCGGTGCGGGCGTTCGCGATGGTGGTGCTCGTGCAGGCCGCGTGGGTGTGGAGTCGCCCGCGCGCGGCGGTGCCGGCGCTGGTGGCCTCGGCGATGGGGGTGCTGCTGGTGGCGCCGCAGCAACTCTTTGGGGCGAGCTTTCAGATGAGTTACGGCATCGTCGCGTCGCTCCTGCTGCTCGGTCTGCCGCTGTCGGAGGCGTGGCAGGAGCGGATCCGGCCGTGGGCGCTCCTGCCGCCGGAGTCGTGGAACTGGGCGCAGCGGGCGGTCGCCGCAACTGCGCGGGGCGTGGCGGGATCGCTCGCGATTGGCCTCGCCACGGCGCCGGTGAGCGTGGTGGCGGGGGTGCTGTACTTTCGGTTGCTGACCCTCGGGGCGGTCGCCGCGAACCTGGTGGTCGTGCCCCTGGCCTCGCTGGCGCTGCTGGCCGGATTTGCGTCGATGGTCAGCGGGCTCGTCGGCTTCGAGACCGGCAGCGTGGTGTTTAATCATGGGGCGGCGCTGGTGTTGGCGGTGATGGATCGGTTTCTCGTCTTCGCGGAAGGCGTGCCGGGGATGTATCGCGCGGCGTCGTTCGGCGACGCGACGATTGGGTTCGCGGCATTGGTGGGGGTGCTTGCGCTGATGCTGGTGGGATTTCACCACGGGTGGGAACGGCGGGTGGGTGGCTTCTGGCCCCCGTTCGCGTTCACGGCCCTGGTGCTGATCTGGCTCGTCATGCGTGGGCCGGCGGGGTGATGCTGGTCGCATCATGAAAAGCGCCTACGAACTCGCGATGGAACGCCTCGCCAAGTCAGACCCGTCCGCCGGCGCCCCTCTGTCGACGGAGAAGAAGGCCCGGCTGGCCGAGATCGACACCGTCTACAAGAGCCGCATCGCCGAGCGCGAAATCTTCCTGAAGCAGCAGCTCGAGGCGGCGCTTACCGAGGGTAAGGTGGACGACCTTGAGAAGATCCGCGCGCAGATCGTGGCGGAGCGGGCGCGGCTCGAGGAAGAGCGCGAAGACGAGAAGGAGCGGGTCCGCCGCTCGACGCGGTAGCGGGAGCGGGTCGACGCTGCGGCCGGACCGGAGCGCGCGGAATGCGGGCCGCGGCGAGGTCCGCCCGTCCGGCATCCCCGCAGTTGACCCCACGGGCGCGGTGGGCCAGTCTCCCCGGCTTATGTCCACGTCGAATGCCACGCCTGATAACCTGATGGAGGCCATTGTCTCGCTCGCCAAGCGGCGGGGTTTCGTTTTCCCGTCCTCGGAGATCTACGGCGGCCTGAACGGCTTCTTCGATTATGGCCCGCTCGGCGTGGAGCTGAAGAAGAACATCCGTGATGCCTGGTGGCGCGACATGGTGCAGCGGCGCGACGACGTCGTCGGGATCGAGACCTCGATCATCATGCACCCGAAGGTCTGGCAGGCTTCGGGCCATGTGGATGGCTTCACGGACCCGCTCGTCGACTGCAAGGTCTCGAAGCAGCGTTACCGCGCCGATCAGCTTTTCTTCTCCCCAGTGGTGATCGACGGCCAGACCGTCGCCTACGTCTCCGCGCTGGAGAGCGAGGACACGGCGGCGCAGCTCCAGGCCGCGGCGGAGACCTACAAGCGCAAGAAGGCGCTGCAGGGCCAGTTGGCCCCGGTGAAGCCGCGCGACATGACCGAGGCGCAGCCCGAGGAGATCGCCCAGATCCCGTCGCCGGCGACCGGCGAGCCGGGCAGCCTGACACCGCCGCGGGCGTTCAACATGATGTTCGAGACGTACGTCGGCGCGCTGCGCGATGCGTCATCGGTCAGTTACCTGCGGCCCGAGACGGCGCAGGGCATGTTCGTGGATTTCAAGAACGTGGTCGACACCGGCCGCGTGAAGCTGCCCTTCGGCATTGCGCAGATCGGCAAGTCGTTCCGCAACGAGATCACTCCGCGCAACTTCATCTTCCGCTCCCGCGAGTTCGAGCAGATGGAGATGGAGTACTTCATCCATGAGGACGCCGACTGGGCGAAGTGTCATGCGGAGTGGATCGAGTGGTGCCGCGGCTGGCTGATGTCGATCGGCCTGCCGGAGTCGCACCTGTCGCTCTACGCGCATCCGAAGGAGAAACTCGCGTTCTACTCCAAGGGCACGGTGGACATCATGTTCCGCTATCCCTTCGGCGTGCAGGAACTCTGGGGCATCGCGGCCCGCGGCAACTACGACCTCGGGCAGCACGCGCAGGCCTCGGGCAAGCCGCAGGAAATCTTCGACGAGGCGACGAAGAAGAAGTTCGTCCCGCACGTCATCGAGCCCGCCGTGGGCGTCGACCGCATCTTCCTCGCCGTGCTGTGCGCGGCGTATGCGGAAGAGGACGTCACCGATGACAAGGGTGCGGTGGAGAAGCGCACGGTCCTGCGCCTGAGCCCGCGCATCGCGCCGGTGAAGGTGGCCGTGCTCCCGCTGCTCAAGAACAAGGAGCACCTCGTCGCCCGCGCCCGTGAACTCTACCAGCGCCTCCAGCGCCGTTACTCGGTGTTCTACGACGATGGTGGCGCGATCGGCCGGCGGTACCGCCGCCAGGACGAGATCGGCACGCCGTGGTGCGTCACGATCGATTTCGACACGGTGGAGAAGGACGGATCGTTCACGCTGCGCGAGCGCGACTCGATGCAGCAGCGGCGCATCCAGGAAGCGGAACTCTTCGCGCTGCTCGACCAGCACGTTTATTGAGTCGCCCGCCGTCCGCAGCGTCGGTCCGGTGAGGCCGGGCGGTGTCTCCGCACGGCCAAGGAACTTCGCACGTCATCGAGTGGGAGTCGAGGAACCGCGCAGCTTCCGCTGCCGGGGATGAGGGTACGGCGTGTGCCGTGGCGTGGATTCCGCGTCGACTTGGCATGCCCGCATCCTTTGATTGGTCGGCGGTGCCGACGCTCGCCGAGCTACGTCAACGACAGCCCACCCGCCAGCCGATGCGCGCTCGCGCGTCCGCGTGGATTCGCGGCGTGTCGCGTGGAGCGGCGCGGGCGTCCGGCCTGCTCGTCGCACTGGGTGCGCTCCTCGGCTGCGCGCCGCGGGACACCGCGGCACCGCGGCAGTCGGCGGCGGCCACCACGTCCTCGACGGAACGGGTGCCCAACTCGTCCGGCGCGGCCGAATCGCCGCGCCAGCGGATCGCGGCGGCGACGACCCAGACCTCGGCCAGTTGTCTTGAGTGCCACCGGGAGATCCATGCTGGCTGGGCCGACTCGGCCCACGCGCTGGCGAACCGCCCGCGGGCGGCGGTGCCGGATGCGGAGGGCGCGTTGGCGACCTTCCCCACCGATGCGGGCGCGGCCCCGGCGACGGTGGACCTGATCCTCGGCCACCTACCGGCATGGCAGCCCTTGGTGCCGCGTCCGGGCGGGCGCTGGCAACCGCACGAACTGGCCTACGATCCTGTCCGGAAGGATTGGTTCAGCATTTTCGGTGACGAACGGCGCCACGAAGGCGAATGGGGACACTGGACGGGGCGCGGGATGAACTGGAACTCCATGTGCGCGCACTGCCACATGACCGGCTTCACGAAGGGCTACGACGCGGCGACCGATACCTTCCACTCGAAATGGGTGGAGCACGGCGTGGGGTGCATCCAATGCCATGGACCGACCGGGCCGGACCATGGACGGCCGTCGGCGGCAGGAACCGCGACCGCCTCGGCCCACGCGCCCTTCCATGGCGACCGCGGTCTGATGATGCAGACCTGTGCGCCCTGTCATGCGCGAAACGAACCCCTCACGGCTGACTTTCAGCCCGGCGATTCTTACCACGACCACTTCCGCGTCACCCTTCCGGTCGAGCCCGGAATCTTCCACCCGGATGGGCAGCAGCGCGACGAAGACTTCAATTGGACCTCGGTGCTGTTGAGTCGGATGGGGCATGCCGGCGTGACCTGCCTGGATTGTCACGATCCGCATACGAACCGCCCGATCCTCCCGGTGGAGAATAACGCGTTGTGCCTCCAGTGCCATGCGCCGCCCGGGCGCGTGCAGCCGAACGGCACGCGGGCCGTGCCGATCGATCCGACGGCGCATTCGCGACACGCGGCGGGCAGCGTGGGCAACCAGTGCGTCAGCTGTCATATGCCGACGACGACCTACATGCAGCGCTCGCCGCGGCATGATCATGGTTGGCTGAAGCCGGATCCCCTTTTGACCAAGGAACTGGGCATCCCGAATGCGTGCAACGGATGTCACACGGATCGTCCGGTGGAGTGGGCGATCGCGCAGACGGATGCCTGGTACGGCGAGAAGATGGAGTCGCGGCAGCGCGCGCGGGCGCGGGCGGTGGCGGCGGCGCAGGCCGGACGCCCGGAGGCGGCGGGGCGACTTCTGGACATCCTGGCGGTCGAGGATGTGCCCGCGTGGCGGGCGACCTGCTTGCAGTTGCTTGCGCCTCTCGCGTCGGGGGCGGAAGGAACGCGGATCGTGGCGGCGGCGGAAGCGTCGCTCGCGGCGAAGGATCCCTTGGAGCGTGCGGCGGCGGTACAGGTCCTCGGCGCGATGGACACGACGCGTGAGCGGGTGCGTCCCCTGTTGGCGGATCCGACGCGCTTGGTCCGGCTGGATGCAGCGTGGGCGCTGTCGGCGGAACTCCCGGCGGAGTCGGCGGCGCGGGCGGAGCTGGATGCGTACTTGAGGCTCTCGTTGGAGCAGCCCTCGGGACGCCTGCGTTTGGGTCAGGACTTGGCGAACCGCGGGCGATTGGTGGAGGCGGAGCAGGAGATGCGGCGGGCGACGGAGTGGGATCCCTACTCGGCTGGTTTACACGAGGCGCACGCTTTCGTCCTGAGTGCGATGGGCCGGCCCCTGCAGGCGGCGGCGAAGTTTTATCGAGCGGCGCAGCAGCGCCCCGGTGACGGCACGGCCGCGCTGCGGGCGGCGCTGGCGTATGCGGAGGCCGGTCGTCCGGCGGAGGCGGAGACCTCGTTGCGGATGGCGGTGGAGCGGGAGCCGTCGCTGCACCGGGCGTGGTACAACCTGGGTTTGTTGCTGGCGCAGTCGCAGCGGTTGCCGGAGGCGGCGGAGGCGTTGGCGCGGGCGGAGCAGGTCGCGCCGCGGGAGGCGGACTATCCGTATGCGCTCGCCACGGTGCGTTTGCGGCAGGGAGACCGTGCGGCGGCGGTGGCGGCGGCGGAGCGGGTGCTGGCGCTCGACCCCGCGTACCCGGGCGCCCGCGACGTGCTGCAGGCGGCGCGGCGCTAGGGCTGGCCCGCGCTCTCGCGCCGCGTGGGCGTGAGGAGGGAAGGCCGGGTCGTGCGTACGAGCCGCGGATCGCGGCGGATCAGGTGGACCACCTGGCCCTCGGTCTTCCCCGCGGCGACGTAGTCGCGGCCCAGCGCGTTGTTGGCGTGATCGCGGGCGGATTCCTCCGGAGAATTATCTGAGCCGACCTCGTGAGCCTCGCCCACTTCCTGTGCGAATGCGGCACCGTAGGTGCGGGCGAGCCAGTAACTCCAGAGCACATGGCGCGTCGAGTCCTCCACGTACACCGGATCGGATGCCGCGAGACGTCGGGCGGCGCGCTCCGCGTAGTCCTTGATCCGCAGCAGCACCGGAGCGCGGACCGGATGCCGCGCGAGCAGGTCGCGTTCGGCGTGGGTGAGCGGGCGGTAGTAACGCGCGGACAGCGTATCCAGATCTCCGCGGTGGATCCGCAGCCATGTCCGACCGTCGGTCCATTCCGATTGCAGGCGCAGGGCGTGGGCATCGCCGCGGAGCTGGAAGTGCAGCCGAGCTTGGAACGTCAGCGGGCGCGGCACCGAGCCCTGGAAGAGCAAGGCGTGGAGCGCCTCAACCTCCCGGCGCACGACGAGGCGTGGACGGAAGCCGAGCGGTACGTCGGGCAGGTGCAAGGATCCGGAGTCGACGCGTTCGACGGGGACGTCGAGATCGGCGCTGGCGAACGGTGTGTCGGCGGGGCCGGCGACGCGGATGGCGGATTCGATCCGGAGGCCCTGCACGCTGAGATCGACGCGGGGCGGAAACAGTCCGGCGAGTCCGGCCTCGATCCCCGAGGCGCGCACGCGGATCGGCTGGCCGGTCGGTGACGCGCTCCGTCCCGTCGGCGGCGGTACGATTTCAGCGTCGACGTCGGACCAGCGCAGCGTGGCCCAGGGGCGCAGTTCTGCGTCGTGGAACGTGACCCGGCGGATGGCCCATCCCCCGGCCCGGGCCTCGCTGATCGCCTGAGGGAGGGCCAGTCGGGTGAGGGCGCCGGCGAGCGGACCGCTGGCGAACAGGAAGACCGCGATGAACACGCATCCCCCCAGGCCGAGCCAGAGAACCTTGGACCGTCGTCCGGTCGACTGAGAACGCGGGCGGATCATCGGCCGTAGAGCTCACCGATCCGGCGCAGGTAGGCGGTGGTGTCGCCGCCGAGGCTGGCGAGTTGCGCGGAGCTGTAGCGCCACTGCCAATTGCCCTCGGGCTTGCCGGGGGTATTCATGCGGGCGCGGCTGTCGAGACTGAGGAGATCCTGCAGGGGGAGGACGGCCAGCCGGCTGACGCTGCGGTAGGCGGCGCGGATGAAGTCCCAGCTGATCTCAGTCCCGTTGACCTCGAGGTAGCGGCGGGCGTGATCGCGTGCCGCCTCGGGTGCCGACGCGTACCAGCCGCGCGTAGTGTCGTTGTCGTGCGTTCCCGGATACAAGACCGAATTGCGCGAGAGCTGGTGGGGCAGGTAGCTGTTGTCGGCCCCGCCTCCGAACGCGAACTGCAGGATGGCCATGCCCGGCAGGCCGGTCTCCTCGCGCAGCCGGATCACCGAAGGCGTGAGCTCGCCGAGGTCCTCGGCGATGATGCGGGCCTCGGGAAACGTGGCGCGCACCTGCTCGAAGAAGCGGCGTCCGGGGCCGGGCTCCCAGGTCCCGTGGCGCGCGGTGGTGGCGGGGAAGGGGATGCGCCAGTACTCGTCGAAGGCGCGGAAGTGGTCGATCCGGACGACGTCGTGCTGGGCGAAGGCGGTGCGGAGGCGGCGCATCCACCAGGCAAAGCCGTCGGCGGCGTGGTGTTCCCAGCGGTAGAGCGGATTGCCCCAGAGCTGGCCCTCGGCCGAGAAGTAGTCCGGCGGCACCCCGGCGACGGCCAACGGCTGGGCGGTCTGGGGATCTAGTTCGAACAGGTTTGGCTCCGCCCACACATCGGCGCTGTCGCGGGCGACGAAGATCGGAAGATCACCGATGATCGCGATGCCGCGGCGGGCGGCGGCGGCGCGGACCTGCGACCACTGGCTGAAGAAGAGGTATTGCGTGAAGGCGTGTGCGTCGATCGCGGTGGCGAGGGTGCGGGCGATCGGCGAGGCGGCGGCGCCGGCGTGGGTGCGGAGGCCGGCGGGCCAGTCCCACCACGGCTGGCCCTGGTGGTGATCCTTGAGGGCGCGGAAGAGTGCGTAAGGCGCGAGCCACTCGGCATGGAGGCGCTTGAAGTCGGCGAACGAGCCGTACGGCTCGCGGCCCTTGCCGGCGCTGAGGCGGGCGTGGGCGGCGTGGAGCAGGGGCCACTTCAGATGATAGAGCGCACCGAAATCGATCCGGTCGGCCGGCAGGGTGCGGAGCGGGCGCAGGTCAGCCGAGTCGAGCAGCCCTGCGGTGACGAGTGCTTCGAGGTCGATGAGGTACGGGTTGCCGGCGAACGCGGAAAAGCACTGGTAAGGCGAGTCGCCGAAGCCGGTGGGGCCGAGGGGGCAGATCTGCCAGTGCCGCAGGCCGGCGGCGGCGAGGAAGTCCAGGAAGCGCTCCGCCGCGGCGTCGAGGGTTCCGATGCCTTGGTTTCCGGGAAAGCTCGTCGGGTGCAGGAGTACGCCGGCACCGCGGTCTTGGAGCCACGCGAACAGCGGTCCGCCCGGGGAGGGCGGGGCGGCGGCAGGGCGCTCGGCGTTCGGCATCCCGCCATCTCAGCGGGAATGCCGGCGGGCGGCAAGGCAACCGTGTTGCCGGCGATAGCCGTGGACGGCAGCCCGGCATGAGAAGACAAGGAGGTATCGGCCTAGAACTGGAAACATCTTAAGACGAGCCTCGCCGCCGGATGGGCTACGGTCACTGGGTATATTTTGTTACCATTGGAAACGGTCTCGACTCTGTGTGACGAGCGTCGTGATCAAGAGAGGTATCGCGTGAGCCCTCCCGATTCAGACACCGCCCGGCTTCCCGCGCAGACCGTTGCGCGGTGGTTCGCCGACGAGGTGAAGCCGCATGAGCGCTCCCTCCGGGCGTATTTGCGCAGTGTCTTTCCGGGCTTTCCGGATGTGGATGACCTTGTCCAGGAGTCCTATGTACGTCTGATCCGGGCCCGGGAGAACGGTCGGGTCAGTTATGCCAAGGCCTTCTTGTTTACGACCGCGCGCAACGCTGCGTTGGATTTCTTCCGGCGGCGCCGAGTGGTCAGGATCGAATCGGTTGAAGACATCGCCAAGGTCGGGGCGCTCGAGGAGTCCCCGAATGCCGCTGAGGCGGTGAACCGTCAGCAGGAGCTGGCGTTGTTGGCGGCGGCGGTGCGGCAGCTACCCGTGCGTTGTCGGCAGGTAATGACTCTGAGAATGCTTTACGGACTTTCGCACAAGGAGATCGCGGCGCAGCTGCGGATCTCGGACCAAACGGTGAAGGCGCAGTTGGCGAAAGGCATGCGGCGTTGCGCTGAGTATCTTTCGGCAAGGGGGGTGTCATGATGCGGGACCATCTGAACCCGGGTGATCGGCCCTCGTCGTCGGAGTCGATCGAGGCGCGTGCGGCGGCGTGGATCGCGCAGCGTGACGATGGCCTTTCTGCGGCCGAGGCGGCGGAGTTTGCGCGGTGGCGGTCGGAGGACTGGCGGCACGAAGCGGCGGTGGCGCGTCTGGAGACGACGTGGTCGTCTTTGGCAGGTTTACGCGATTTCCGGCCGGAGGCCTCGCGCCATCCGGACCAAGACCTGCTGGGGTTGGCGCGGGAGTCGCGCCGGGAATCCCGATGGCTGTGGCCGGCGGCGCTGGCCGGTGCAGCGGCTCTTGTGTTTGCGGTTTTGGTGGGGATGACCCTGAAGGGCAGGCTGGATCCGGTGCTGCGGCACTCCGCGCAGGTCTATGCAACGACGCAAGACGGCTATCAGCGCGTGGCGCTGCCGGACGGCTCGAATGTCGAGCTCAACGCCTCCAGTGAGGTGGAAGTGAGTTTCACAACGGCGCAGCGGCGGGTGCGTCTGGTGCGTGGCGAGGCCCACTTCGTCGTCGCAAAGGATCGGAACCGCCCCTTTGTAGTGGACGCCGGTACGCTGGCGGTGCGGGCCGTGGGCACGGCCTTCAACGTGCGCCTCGGCGTCCAGGATATTGAGGTTCTCGTGACGGAGGGGCGGGTCGCGGTGGCCGATTCGCGGCAGATGCGGGCGGCCGAGACCGTTCCGGTGGCTGAACCTGCCCAGCGCGAAGCGGGGACCGAACTCGTGGCAAATCATCGCCTCGTCGTTCCGGTGCTGCAGAGGTCGGCGATCGGCGTGCCAGAGGTGGTGCCGCGGATCGAGCGCGTGACGACGGACGCGCTGCGGGAGTCCCTTGCGTGGCAAGGGCCGAGGTTGGTGTTTGCGGATACGCCATTGGCGGACGCGATCGAGCAGTTCAACCGGAGGAATCCGGTGCAACTGGAACTGGCTGATTCGGAGTTGGGGACGTTGCCGATCGGCGGCAGTTTTCGAGCCGAGAACGTCGACGCGTTCGTGCGTTTGCTCACGACGGGCGGAGAGTTGGTGGCCGAACGTCCGGGCCCCAACCGTGTGCTGCTGCGGCGGGCCGGCGGACGGACGGTCGTGGAACCCTGAACCGCCTATCCAATCGTTGCGTAGCCTATCCGCTCACTTGGTTCGTCTCACTTCCTGAAGGCCCGGGTCGGCTTCTTGGCCACCTGGGTCCTTCGTGAATGACGGCGAACACGACCCAATTCCTTCTCCGCATGTGCCAGTGGGTTCATGCCCTCCGTCGGTTGGTGATCCTTACCGCGATCGCCGCGCTCGCGTCTTCCCTCCGGGCCGCGCCAGCCAAGCGTGTGTACAACATTGAGGCAGGAGATGCGGTGCAGACGTTGCGGCAGTTCGTCGACCAGTCGGGCGAACAGGTGATCTATGTCGTACCGAAGGTCCGCGGAGTGCGGACCAATTCCGTCCGCGGCGAGTATACCGTGCGTGAGGTGCTCCAGCACCTGCTGGAGCGGACCGCCTTGGTCGTCGTGCAAGACGAGAAGACGGGCGCGCTGATCATCAACCGCGTTGCGCCGAGCGTACCGCGGACGCGCACCGAGGCCGAGCTTTCCGAAACCACATCTTCTTCCAGTCAAGAACCCAAAACCATGAAATCCAGAAATCCGCTTGTACTCTTCGCCGCATGGCTCGCGCTCGGGCTGCCCGAGTTGCCGGCACAGCAGGCGCCTGCCTCAACCTCAGCGAAACAAGCTGAGGAGGAAGCGGTCAAGATGTCCGTCTACCGCGTTGTTTCCACCCAGGACCAAGGTTATGGAGCCAGCAACGCCACGCCGTTCAAGACGCGGCAGGCGATGGTCGACATCCCACAGTCCATCACCGTGGTCACCCGCGACCTCATCGACGACATCGGTGAGGTCGACCTCGGCAAGCTGCTGACCTACGTCGGCGGCGTACCGAAGTTCGGCGGCGAAACCTTCCAGCTGCGCGGCAGCAACACCTCCCTCACCGTCCCGGTCGTCGACGGCCTCACGAGCCGCACGATCTACATGGACAACGTCTACATCGATTCCATCGAGATCATCCGCGGTCCCGCCGCGCTGCTCTATCCGAATGCGCAGCTCACGGGCGTGATCAACAAGACGACCCTGCGTCCACAGGCGCGCTCGATGAGCTCGCTCAAGACCAGCATCACGGACTACGGCCTGCTGCGCGTGGTGGGCGACACCACCGGCGCGGTTGGCAAGGTGGGCGAGGGCCAGCTCAACTACCGCATCGTGGGCGGCGGCTCCCGCGGTGACACCTACTTCACCAACACCAAGGAAGACCGTACCCTCTTCCACCCGTCGGTGCAGCTCGACTTCAAGGACACCAGCGTGATGGTGGCGTACGACTACCAGCGGATCACCCGTCCCTCGAACCCGACGGGTGTGCTCCAGCCGAACGGCGTCATCTTCACCGGCGTGGGCCGGGAGAACAGTCTCTTCCTTCCTCCGGGCGCCTCCGAGACCCACACGCATCACGGCGTGCGGGCGAATGTGGTGCATCAGTTCTCCGGCTCTTGGGAGAGCCGTCTCGGCCTCGACTGGAACAAGGCGCGCCGGTTGGGCAGCGTCGTCCTCCCGACCGGTGGCGTGAACTGGGATGCGCGGACGATCAGCTTCTTCAACCGCCGCAATGACCTGAACCCGGAGAACGCCTCCATTTCCCTGGACACCAATGGCCGGTACACGCTGGGTGGAATCGAGAACCAGAGCACCTTCGGCTTTACCGCGACGTCGCAGAAGGCGGTCAACAAGCTCTGGACGAACTTCGACTTCGGCGGCCCGGGCAACCGGTTCAACGTCCGGCCGATCGACAATCCCAACGTTAACACGCTCCCAGTCCTGGCGGAGGGCAAGTACGTCGCTCCGGCGAATCCCGGCAGCCGTGTGCGCAGCGAATTCACCAACTTCTACTTCCAGCAGAACGTGGAGCTGATCAAGGACCGGCTCATCCTCGTCGGCGGCCTCTCCCGCTTCAAGGACGAGACCTCGAATATCACGAACATCACGTCGACGGCCGCCACGGTCGTGAAGGTCAGCTCCACGCTGCACCGCGTCGGCTTTGTCGCCCAGTTCTTCGACAAGAAGCTGGCGCTCTACGCCATGCAGGCCAACACGCAGCTGCCGCGCAGCCCCACCGCGATCCTGCAGGACGGCAGCGTCCCGCCGGCGGCGGAAGGCTCGGGCAAGGAAGCCGGCGTAAAGGTCAGCCTCCTCGACGAGCGGCTGAACGCGACGCTTTCGATCTTCGACCTCGAAACGACCGGACTGCTGGTGTTCGGCGGCATTCTGCCTGACGGCCGCACCTACAACATCCCGGCCGGCCGCACCCGTGCCAAGGGCTTCGACGGCAACATCAGCATCGGCCTGTCGGAGGGCTTCGAACTGGTGACCAACTTCTACAATGGCACCGTCAAGGACCAGCTCGGCAACCCGCTCGACGACTCCTACGAGTCGAGCCTCGGCGTGGTCGGCAAGTACTCCTTCCGCACCGGTCCGGCCAAGGGCCTCCAGCTCGGAGCGGGCGGCTACCGCATTTCGGGTCGCGTCACCAGCACCGCGGCGCTCACTTATGCGGGTAAGCCGGCCTTCATCCGCAACAAGCCGGAGCCGATCATCAAGCTCTTCGCGAACTACACGCTGAACCGCAACTGGTCGTTCAAGGCTGAGCTCGACAACCTGACCGACGGTATCTCCCCGCTGGCGATCAACTCGGCCACGCTGGTCGAAACCAACATCGGGCGGAGCCTGACCCTGCACGCGATCTACAAGTTCTAAGGTTCGTCGTAGATCGGACTCAAGGCATCGGGCCGGCCTGCGGGCCGGCCCGATCGCATGGGGGACGGACTCAACGGCGCAAGACTTTCACGGTATCCGGTCCCCCATGGCTCGCTCAGCCGTGAACTCCGACCTGAACCGGAGGGATTTCCTCCGGTTGTCCTCGCTGGCGGCGGGGGCGGTCGTCCCGCCGATTGCGGCGGCCTCCCCCCTGGCCGGTGCGGCGTTGCCTCCGGCGGCCGCGGAGGGCCCTGTCACTTACCTCGCCCTCGGCCCGGACGAGGCCTTCATCGTCGAGCGGCTGGTCGACGTGATGTGTCCGGCCGATGACCTTACGCCCTCCGGCACCGAGCTCGGCCTCGCTCAATTCATCGACCGTCAACTCGCCGGCGCCTTCGGTCAGGGGCAGGGCCTTTACCTGCGCGGGCCTTTCCGTCCGGGGATTCCGGAGGACGGCTACCAGCGGCCGCGGAACCCGCTCGATTTTTTCCGCCACGGGCTCCACGCCCTCGACCAAGCCTGCCGGCGTCGCCGGGGCGGTGGGTTCGCGGACCTCGACGTCGGCGTAGCCGATGCGGTGCTCACCGAGGTGGCGGCGGGCGGCTGGGACGCGGAACAGCCTGGGCTGTCGGAGTGGTTCAACGAGCTCCTCTACCCCCTCTTTGTGCAGGCGTGCTTTGCAGACCCGGTTTACGGGGGCAACCGCGGCAAAGCCTTCTGGCGACTAGTCGGCTATCCGGGTCTGCCGGCGGTCTACAGTCGCGACATGATCACGTATCGGGGACGCCCCCATCCGGCGGCGAAGGATCCCAAGTCGATCGAGGACTTCAGCTGAAGGCCGCGAGCACGATGAAGATCCTGCCCGAGCACCCGTGCGTCATCGTGGGCGGAGGCCTGTCTGGAGGGCTGGTCGCGCGGCAACTGGCGCGACGGGGGCTGCCGGTCTTGGTGCTGGAGCGCGGAGGGGAGCGTCACCAAGGCGGGGAGTCGCGGCTTCCCTCCCAGCGAGACGAACTGCGCTGGGCGGTGCGCGGCGGCTTGATGCAGGACGCCGCCGTGGAGACGTACACGCTGCGTCGCTCGCGGAAGGAACCGTCGCGGCCCCTGCGCCGCTTGCAGGTCTTCCTGCCCGGAACGGGAGTGGGCGGAGCGGCGACGCATTGGAATGGGCAAAGCTTTCGCTGGAACGACTATAACTTCGGCCTCCGCACGCGACTAGAGCAACGCTACGGACGCGGGGCGATCCCGGACGACATGCCCCTGCAGAATTGGGGAGTCGTCCACGATGAACTCGAGCCAAGTTACGACCTATTCGAGAAACTCTTCGGCGTGGCCGGCAAGGCGGGCAACCTGCGCGGCGTGATCCAGCCGGGAGGGAACCCGTTCGAGGCGCCACGCCAGAATGAGTTTCCTCAGCCACCGCTGGAGATCACCGAGGCTGGAGCGCTCTTCAAGCAGACGGTGGAGCGGGAGTTCGGCTATCGGCCCTTTCCTTCCCCGGCGGCCAACTCGCCTGCTCCTTACGTCAATCCCGACGGCATGCGGCTCGGGGCCTGCCAGTACTGCGGGCACTGCGATCGCTTCGCGTGCGAGGCCAACGCCAAGGGCACGCCGGATGTCCTTCTGTATCCGTGGCTGATCCGGCAGCCGGGCTTCGAGCTGCGGACGCACTGCCATGTCCTTGGGCTCGACTTCGATCGCGCGGCCGGGCGGATCCGGGCCGTGCGGTACTTGGATCTGCGGACGGGCGAGGAGGTGCTGCAACCCTGCCAGACCGCAGTGCTGGCGGGCTTCACGCTGACGAATGCCCGGCTCCTGCTCGCCGGGGGCATTGGGCGCCCCTACGATCCGGCCTCCGGCACGGGGGTCGTCGGGAAGAACTTCTGCTATCAGGCGAGTGCCGGCATCCCGCTCTTCTTCCGCGACCGCTGGCTCAATCCCTTCCTCGGCGCCGGAGCTTCGGTGACGGTGATGGATGAGTTCAACGACGACAATTTCGACCATGCCGGCCTCGGGTTCCAAGGCGGCGGGTTCATCGCCGCCGGGGCGAGTTCCGGTCGTCCGATCATGAGCCGCCGCCTGCCTCCGGGCACGCCCCGGTGGGGAACGGCGTGGAAGCAAGCCAACGCCGACTGGTATGCGCATCACATGGCGGTCGGGGTGCAGGGCAGCTGCTACCCGCACCGTGAGAACTTCCTCGATCTGGATCCGGACTACGCCGACGCGTTCGGCCAGCCGCTGGTGCGGATGAACTTCGACTTCCGCGGGAACGAGCAGCGGATGATGGATTTCATGGCGACCAAGGCCCTCCGGATCGCGCAGGCGATGGGGGCGACCGTGATGGGCGGGGTCAGCCGTCCCGGCGCTGCCTTCGAGACCCGCTTCTACAACGGCACGCACGTCACCGGTGGCACCATCATGGGACCGGACCCGGCCACCAGCGTGGTCTCGCCGCGGCTCCAGCACTGGGACGCCGAGAACCTCTTCGTCGTCGGAGCCTCCGTGTTCGCCCACAACAGCGGTCACAGCCCGACCGTCCTCGTCGGGGCGCTCGCGCTTCGCCTAGGCGATGACCTCGCCCGCTACTTCGCCCGACCGGGCCGCCTCTCGTGAGACCCTCCCGTCCGACTGTGTCGCTGTCCGTCGTTCTGCTTGCGGCCGCGCCTCTCGCCGCCGCGACGGGTGAGCCGCCGGCGCTGGCGGTGCCCGAAGGGGCGTTTGCGTCCTGTGCGGCCTGCCACGGCCCGGCGGCGGCCACCAATCCAGGGCCGGACCTGCGGGGCGTAATGGGACGGCCGGCGGGCCGGGCCCCCGGCTACCGGTACAGCCGGGCGATGCGCAACGCCCGCATCGTCTGGGATGCGGCGACCCTCGATGCCTTCTTGGCGAATCCGCAGGCGGTGGTGCCGGGCACCACGATGCCATACGCGGGCGAGCCCGACGCGGGGCGCCGGGCGGAAATCATCGCGGCGCTCGCCGCGCTCCAATGACCCACGATGAATCGAAAGACCTTTCTCGCCACCCTCGGCACCGGTGCTCTTTCGGTCGGTGCGACCCGCATGCCGTCCGCTGAATCCACGCCGTCCGCGTCGGCCCCCGCCCTCGCGCCGACACCGGCACTGGCGCCCGGACTGACGTCCCTGATCTCCCTGGCGGACATCGAGCGCCGGGGGCGCGAGGTCATGGCGAGTTCCACGCTGGCGTTCGTCTCCGGCGGAGCGGCCGACGAACTCACGCTCGGGTGGAACCAGGATAAGTACCGCGAGATCCGCCTCCAGCAGCGCGTCCTCCGCGATGTCGGGGACCTTGACCCCTCGACCACGCTCTTCGGCCAGCGGTTGAATCACCCGATCATCATCGCGCCGACGGCGAATCACCGCGTCATCCATCCCGAGGGCGAACTCGCCACGGCGCGGGGCGCGAATGCGGCGGGCGCGATCATGGTCCTCAGCAGCGGTGCCAACACATCGGTCGAGGACGTGGCGAAGGTCGTGGAGCAACCCCTCTGGTTCCAGCTTTACGTCGCCAAGGACCGCGGCCTGGCCAAGGCGCTCATTCAACGCGTCGAGGCCGCCGGCGCCCGCGGCCTCTGTGTCACGGTCGACAGCCCGCTCGACGGCGCGCGCGACCGCCAGGCGCGCGATCCGGTGAAGCTGCCTCCCGGCGTCGGGCATCCCCACTACGTCGGGATCACGGAGCCGCCGGTGGTCGTGAACCTCGACGTGGTCAAGCCGCAGGTCCTGCTCTGGCGGGACATCGAGTGGATCCGTTCCCTGACCACGATGCCGCTCATGCTCAAAGGCGTGATGAGCCCTGCGGACGCTGAAATCGGCGTCAAGCTGGGTGCGGATGGAATCATCGTGTCGAATCACGGCGGTCGTTGCCTGGATACGCAGCCCGCGACGATCGAGGCGCTGCCCCGCGTGGTGGACCGGGTCGCCGGCCGGGTGCCAGTGATCGTCGACGGCGGCATCCGGCGTGGCACCGACGTGGTGAAGGCCCTCGCGCACGGTGCAGCGGCGGTGCAGATCGGGCGCCCCTGCCTGTACGGACTGGCCGTCGGTGGTGCGGAGGGCGTAGCCCACACCGTCAAGGTCCTCCGTCAGGAACTCCTCATGGCGATGGCCCTCCTCGGCTGCCGCACGCTGCGCGACATCACGCGCGACGTCCTGTGGTCAGAATGATGCGGCGTATGGTCTCTAAACCTGTTTACCTATGAAAAAAATCCGTTTCGGAATTACCGGCTCCGGCTACATGGGGCGCACCCACGCCGAGGCCATCAAGCAGCTACCCGACTCCGCGGAGCTCGTCGCCATCTGGGGCGGGAGCCGTGCCCCCGCCCTCGCCCAGCGATACGGAGTGGCCTGCGAGCCCACGCTTGAGGCCCTGATGGCTCGCCCCGACATCGATGCGATCGTGGTCTCCACGCCACATTACACCCACGTGCAGGAGACGCTGCTCGCCCTCGCGAACGGCAAGCATGTGCTGATCGAAAAACCCATGGCCACGCGGGTCGAAGACTGCGACCGGATGCTGGCGGAGGCCGTGAAGCGCGGCCTTCAGCTGGGCGTGGCGCACAACCTTCGCTTCCGCATCAACCTTCCGGTGGTCCGCCAGATCATCCAATCGGGCGAGCTCGGCTCGATCCAGAGCATGCACTTCTCGATGATCCGCCAGCTGGCCAACGCCGGCAACTTCGGCGGCAACAAGCTGGGCTGGGTGAACCAGCCGGAGACGGTCGGCTTCGTGATCGACGGCCTGCCCCACGGCGTGGACGCCATGCGCTGGGTCACGGGCGCGGAGGTCGTGCGCGTCGCTGGCCTCTGCCGCACGTACACCCCGGACCGCGCGATCGAGGACACCACCGTGGGCATCATCGAATTCTCCAACGGAGCGATCTGCTCCACGCACACCACGATCGCCTCGCACGGCGACTACCATGGCGAGATGGCGCGGCTGAGCATCATCGGCAGTAAGGGCAGCCTCAACATGGATGGCTTCGGCGACCTGCACCGCACGGACCGGCAGTCGGGCTGGCGCCTGATCTCGACCCAGCCGCCCGTGATGGCGGACGATCCGGAGTCGGCCTTCAAGATCGGGCGCATGAAGGCGTTCATCGAGCAGATGCAGGCGTTCGTCGACCGCATCCACGGACGCGCCTCGGAGGTGGCGACGGGGGCGGATGGCCGCATGGGTCTGGCCACCTGTCTCGGGATGATGGAATCGTCGCGGACCGGCCAGTTCGTCAAGATTGGCTGAGGGCCGTGACGATGGCGCCCACGAAGGTTTTTCTGCAGCGCGATGTTCCGCCCTCCCTGGTGCGGGCGGAACTCGATGCATTCCTCTCGGCAAATCCGGGCGTGGAGGTGAGCGCGGCCACGGACGATCCGGGGGCGACGGCGGCGGCGCTGGGCGCGGCTGACGTGCTGATCACGGATCTTCGTCTGCCGGCCGCGCGTGACCTTTGTCCGAATGTCCGCTGGATCCAGCTGGTGTCGGCGGGGGCCAATCAGGTGGCCGGCACGTGGATCGAGGAGAGTGCGGTCGCGGTGACGACGGCGAGTGGGCTGCACGGCGTGCCGATCGCTCAGTTCGTCACGGGCGGGCTACTCTCGCTCGTGCACCGATTCCCGGCTTTTGGCGCGGCGCAGGCGCGGCGGTGCTGGCCGGAGGACCGCTGGGCGTTGCGGGCGGAGATCCTCCGCGGCGCGACGGCGGGCGTGATCGGCTACGGGAGCATTGGCCGGGAGTGTGCGCGCCAGCTGCATGCGCTTGGGCTGCGCATCCTCGCGCTGGATCCCGCGGGGCGGGAGGATCGCGGTTACACTGCGTGGCCCGGGACCGGTGATCCGGCCGGGACCCTGCCGGAGCGGTGGTTTCAGCCGACCGCGCTTCGGGAGATGCTCCCCCTCTGCGACGTGGTGGTGGTGGCGGCGCCCTATACCAAGCATACGGCGGGCATGATCGGGGCCGACGAACTGGCGCTGCTGCGGCCGGGTGCGCGAATCGTCGTCGTGTCGCGCGGCGGAATCGTGCAGGAGCCCGCGCTGGCGGCGGCGTTGCGCGAGGGCCGTCTGGCGGGCGCGGTCGTGGACTGCTTTGTGCAGGAACCGCCGCCGGCGGATCATCCCTTCTACGACGTGCCGAATCTCATCATGACACCGCACCTGGCCGGTGCATATGAAGGATTCTGGGCGGCCTTCTTCGATCTCTTTGCCGCGAACCTGCGGCGATTCACCTGCGGCGAACCCCTGTTCAATCAGGCCAACAAGAGGCTCGGCTACTAATGGCATCGCATCCTACTCCCTCCGGCACGGCGCTGGCCCCATCTTCCGGCGCGTTGCCCAGCGGCGCCTGGCTGGCGGTCGTGCTCCTCTGGTCCGCCGCGGCCTCGAACTACCTGACGCGGACCATGCTGACGACCATGCGTGGATCGATCATCGAGGAGATCCCGATGACGGATGCGCAGTTCGGCCTCCTCACGTCGGGCTTCCTCTGGACCTACGCGCTCTTTAGCCCGCTGGGGGGCTTCTTCGCTGACCGCTTCAGTCGCCGCTCCGTGGTGCTGGGCAGCATCCTCACGTGGTCGGCGATCACGTGGGCCACGGCCTACGTGACGAGCTTCGAGCAATTCCTCGTCCTGCGCGGGCTGCTCGGCATCAGTCAGGCGCTCTACATCCCTGCGGCGGTCGCTTTGATCGTGGATTACCACCGTGGCCCGACCCGGGCGCTGGCGGCGGGAACGCACACCACGGGTCTCGTCATCGGATCGATGATCGGCGGGGTGGGTGGCTGGATTGCGGAAGAGCGAGGCTGGACGGCGGCGTATTCGCTCATCGGGATCCCGAATCTGTTGCTTGGTCTGGCGCTGGTCTTCCTGCTGCGGGAGCCAAGCCGGGAGGACCGTGAGGTCTTGCGCGAGGCCGCGCCCCGGATCCGCTTCTCCGAGGCGCTCGTAAGCCTGCTGCGCTTCGGGCCCTTCTACTTTCTCCTCGCCTTCTTCGCGTTGCAGGGGGCGGTGGGCTGGATCATCATCGGCTGGATGCCGACGCTGATGCGCGAGCAGTACGCCATGGGGCAGGGTGCCGCGGGCTTCTCGGCCCTCGGCTACGTGTACGCTCTCCAGATCACCGGCCTGCTCGGGGGCGGCTACTTGTCGGATCGCTTGAGCGTCCGTCGGCCCCGCGCCCGGGTGCTGCTACCGACTCTCGTCTTCGTGGTGGGCGCGCCGATTTTTTTCCTCACCGGTTACTCCAGCCTCTTCGTTCTCACCGCCCTGAGCCTGATGGCTTGGGGACTTGCGCTGGGGTTCCTTGGGGCGAACTTCATGCCGATTGTCTGTGCGATCGTCGACGTGCGCTACCGGGCGACTGCGGTGGGAATCACGAACGCCTTCGCCGCGGTGTGTGGTGGCCTCGGAGTCTTCGCGGTGGGCGCGATGCGGGACGCGGAAGTTCCCGTCCGGGCCGTGATCTTCCTTGCGGGCTTCGGTGCGTTGCTCTGCGGCGTCGCGCTTTGGCTGGTTGACTTCACGCAACGTCGCCAAGGCGCCAAGAATCCTTCCTCTTCCACTCCATGAACTCCTCCCCGAAACTCACGACGTGGCAGTCTCTCACCGCGCCGCCCCTGCCGCGGGCCGGCACGCCGGTCACGGCGATCAACGGGACCCTGGTGGTCGCCGGTGGCACCTACTGGCAGGACAACGTGAAATACTTCGCGTCGCGCGCCGATCGCTACGATCCCACGACGGATTCTTGGTCAGCGTTGCCCTCGCTCCCGAGCGGTCTTGGCGATGCTCCGGCGATCGTCCTTCACGGGCGGGTCCGTATTTTCGGCGGCGGGACGTCCGGTCCCGGCGGCACGACCACTTGGGTGCTCAACGACGAAGGCTGGAGCGAGGACGCGGCGCTGCGCCTGCCCGCGCCCCGTCGTTCTTCCGTTGCCGCGGTCTTGGGTGACCGCGTCTTTCTGATCGGCGGACTGAGCGGGAATGGCACGGAGTTCGCGACAGCGACCTCGACGGTCTGGTCCGCGGGGCGCGAGGGCGGCTGGACCGAGTGCGCGCCGATTCCCGGCCCCGCGCGTTTCAATGCTGCGGTCGGCGCGGTCGGCGGGAAGATCCTGCTGGCCGGCGGCTGCACGCC
>JACCDG011538701.1_pt1 | contig 31865 bp, 38 predicted proteins | sample 7442471 | NCBI WGS metagenome assembly JACCDG01 (sample SAMN15323444, study PRJNA562643) | freshwater metagenome | isolation source: river surface water | place: USA:Blue River Watershed | collected 2017-08-17 | reverse complement strand
TCGCACGGCAGCGTCCTGTGCACCGACAGTGAGAGTGACCCGACTGCGCTTGCGGACACGTGTCTCGCTCTCGAGGCGCCACCGGTTGCAAAGTAAACGCAAACGTTCATGCTCCCGTGTGCGTTTGGTGGCGAGGCGGAGCGCGCAGCGGTGGAGGAGGAGGCGCGGCAGCGCGCGCTTGCCGCCGGCTTTCGGCTTCAGGTTCTGCACGAGGAGGGCAGAGCGGAGATCATCACGCAAACAGAGACGATGTCAAGAGGCGACGCGGCGGTACTGACCGTCACGCTCCACGAGTCATACCAGGAGGCCCTGTCGAGGTGCCACTCGCTGCCCAAGTCGCGGCGCGCAGAAGCGATCGGCTTGGCCATGGCAACGACGGCGCGCGACCTCGGCTACGACACGTTTGTGATCATCCAGAGCCCAGCGCTGGACGGAGAACGAGAGCGGAGGATCTCCGTCCTGGCGCACGTAAACAGGAACCACTGCGCTGCCGTGCTCTGCATCGAAACCACCACCGTGCTTGTCATGCGGCTTTAGTGATTAAACCAGGTTCTTGATTGGCAGGTGGATGCGCTTACTGGCTAGAGCCATGCGCCAGGTCTGGGCAGTGCCACCCTGTTGCGGTTGCTTTCCGGGCTCGGTGGTGAAGGCCAGCAAGAGGGGCGAGCGCGAGACCATCTGGTTGCGCACCACAAACCCCATCTGGATGACCATCTGGGCCCCGCGGTGCCCCGCGTCGACGATCTCGGCGATGGTGCTGCGCCCTAGCGTGCGCCCAAACTGTCCGTGGAGACGGTTGAGAAGAACGCCGCAGGCGCTCTTGGGATCAAACTCGTTCGAGGACACGACCTGGCACGGCAGGAAGAGAACCAGGCCGCGCCATCCGCCTTGCAAGAAAAGGCGCACGGCCACGTGGTCGGCCCAGGACGAGCCGCCGCTGACCAGAACCACCTCGTCCTTCTTCCGTCCTTCCTGGCGAAGGATTGCATCTTCGGCGTCGTTCACCATTGCATCAAAGGACGCGGCCGTGAGCCTGTCGCCGTCGCGCGTGCCAGACGTCCCAATGATGGACACGCGTGCCGCTACGTCGTACAGAATGTCGGGGTTGGCCATGGGATTTGAATTTATGGTTACTCTTGTTGATCCGCGTGTTACAGAATGGCATGGTTACTTCTGTGCATCATCGCCCTCGGGGAGCCACTTGGACCAGGCACGAATCTCGGACTGTGCCCGTTCCATCGCTTCGGTTGCATCGAGAATTCTGTCCTGCTGTTCCTTCACCAGAATTTCGTTCCGCTCGATCATCCCCCTGATGTAGGCTGGGCCAAATCGGGCTCGTGCCTTCTGCTCCCACTCGGGGGAAATGAAGTCGCTCACCTTCACGGCAAGATCGCCGGTATCAGAGAAACGCTTGTTGTCCGCTGAGGTGTCGGCCTCCAGAAGCACACCGAAGAGCTTCTCCGCGACCTCCCTCGTGACCTCGAATTCGATCTTGGTCCAGTACCAGCCTCCTTTCGTCGTCCCGACGAGGACCAGCAGACTTTCGAGGATGCGGAGGACCGAGGATGTGCAAAAGTCGGCCTGTACTTCGACGCAGCGCTTGAAATCGGATTCCGAACGGAACTCGAGTGGGACGTACGACATACGGTAAAGGATCTTCTTGAACTCGTCGATGGTAAGACCGAGCGCTGCGGGGATGCGCGTCCTGCGATCCTCGAGAACGCGCTGGGTGACATCGGCGATAAACTTCTTTTCTTCGGCCGTCAGAAGAAGCGACATGGCTGGGCGTTTGAGGTTGTGTGTATTTACGTTCACCCGGTATAGCCGTCATCGTACACGTCGTCTTCCATAAACAATACGTGGGCAGCGCGGTAGACGCGGCCGGCGATACGCACAGTGCGTGCCGCGGCACGCCACAGTCCACGTGGACCAAACCACAGCGTGCCCAGTAGCAGGAAGAGGACCAGGTTGAGCACAATGGTGCGCCGCGCGTGCCAAGCTATTCGAAGGCCATGAAAGAGGTAGAGAGGGGCGGCTGCGAGGACGACGAGCACGGTGAGGCTGCGGGGCGCGCTGGAGCCGACGGCGCTGGCCAGAGCGGCCAGCAGCGATCCTGTGACGTGGTGCCCAGCCGCCATGCGCATGAGACGCTCCTCTGCCCATACACGCGCCACGTGTCCACATCCACATCGAGAGCAGTTTGCGTCCACCACTTTCACATTGCGTCATCACCCACCCACTCCGTGATGTCGTTCGAGTCTTACAAGAGCAAGCTCGACTGGCTCCAGAAGAAGCACGGTGACACGTCACATCAAATCAACATGGCTGAGAAGGAGCTTGCCGAGGCCGCCATCAAGGCTGTCACGGACGCCAAGCAAGAGCCAATCACTGACCCCGACACAGTGCGCATCCAGACCGCGCGTCTCAAGATGGACGAACTACGGGATGCCCTCGCAGAAGTCAATGAGGAAATTGAGAAGACCTACGTCGAATGGAGAACGGAGGAGAGAGCGTGGTGGATGATCTTCCATGGGTACGCAACGCCCAAGGACGTCATGCCTCAGGCCTTTGCGTCCATGGACCGAAAGGAGTGCATGCCCGCGGTCCGGCCTGACAGCATCGCAATACCCAGGGTCCTGTACGACCCGGAACCCGAATCCATGCGCGGAGCAGAGCAGGCAGACACGCCTGTCAAGGAATGAAACCCACAGGGACCAGAAAGATTGCGACTCGTTTCGTCCATAAAAAGCAGAAGGGGTTTTACTTGGACTGGATTCCGTGATGGGCCGCCGAAGCGGCGCCTGGCTTCTTTTCGCGCAGGCCAGGTGCCTGCAACCCACGCGGTGCCACGCGGTCGTTGCCCGACGCGGGCATCCCGCCACCCGGCATTTGCAGGCCGCTTTGTAGTTGAAGGTCGGCCGTCTCGGCCATCGGCCGCTGCGTCACGGGATCGAGCAGCTCGGTTGGCATCTCGGCTTCCACAAAGCCGTGCACATCCACGAGGACGTCCGTGGCCTGCTTGACAGTGATCAGGCCCGCCTTCATGTACTCTATGCAGGAGTTGACCTCGACCTGCGGACCCAGACGTGTCTCCAGCGGTCCGCGCTTGCCACCCTGTGCCAGCGTGCGCAGGTGCGACGGCAGGCGCACGGAGGTGCCCGTCTGGTTGGCTCGCTCGCGCAGCCGGCTCGACACTGTCTGCAGCTGCCGCCGGCGCGTACGCTCGGCCTTCTTCTCCTGCGCCTCCTCCTCCTCCGCCTGGAGCTTCATCATGGCACGTCGCGTCTCGATCATCTCCTTCAGTCGCTCCTTCCGTTCCATCTCCAACCTCTTCCGCTCTGTCTCTAGGTCCTCGCCCTCCCCTTCCGTGGCAGCTGCCTCCTTGCCCTTGGATGGTGACGACGCCCTGGCCGACGATGCATCCTTTCTCTGTTGCGTCTTCCTTTTCTTCTTCTCCTTCTTCTTGCTCTCCTGTTTCTCGGGGCCATCGTCCTTGCTGTCCTCCTCCCCTCCCTCCTTATCTTCTACACCCTTTGGCTTTTTCTGTCGAGCTTTGGGGTCACTGGACCCAGACGAAGAGGACGGACTCCTCTTTGCCTTGGCCGTGAGCTTCTTTTCCTCTGCCTTTGGCTTCTCTTTCTTGGTCTTCTTGGGTGAAGGTGAAGACTTGGCCGCCCGCTTGGGCTTCCTCTTCTTGGTTGCCTTTTCGTCCTTCTCTTCCTTTGCATCGGAAGAACTGGACGTAGTAGCCGACGACGACGACGAGTTGGACAAGGCACTCGAAGAGTCGCTATCTTCGTCGTCGTCCTCGTCCTTTCCTTCCTTCTCCTTGCCGTCCTCGGACGAGGAAGAAGAAGGGGATGAAGAGTCGCCCTTGTCTTCCTTGTCACTTTCCGAGGTCGAGGTGGACGAATCGTCTTTCTTCTCCTTCTCCTTTGCCTTCGTCTTCTTGTTGCCCTGTTTGCGGGGCCGATGGCGTTTGCTGCGGGAGACGTCGGCAGAGGCGGCCAGGGCGGGAAAGGGACGGTGGCGCCGCCGCGAGTCGACCCACCCGACGCGCATGGCTGCGCCGCGGCGTACGAGGGTGCGTGGGCCGTCGCGCCTGAACAGCCGCCCCGTGTTGCGCTCGCCCGCCATCGAGGCGAACTGCTTCAGGATTGAGTCGGGCAGGTTCCAGCCCAGCTGCCTGTCGTCGTAGCTGTCGACGGTGCGGCTGTCGTCCTGGTCGTCCACCTTGCCGCCCTCTTCCTGGACGTCCTGGTTGTTGCAGAGCAGGCCAATGTCGATGCCGTCGGCGGTGGCCGGTGCGAGGATGTTGAACAGCGACGTGAGCTGGTGGCGCTCGGCGGCGGCCATCTCGGTGTAGCCGATGACCATGCCGGTCACCGAGCCCTCGGCACCCGAGCTCTTGTTCTCGCCGCCACCGAGCACGGCCGGCGACACGCCCATGATGCGGCACGTCAGTGCGTCGATGCGCGCGTTGGTGACCACCAGCGACGCCGGCTCCTGCGCCGCCGTGGCGGCCACGGGCGTGGCACCCAGAGGCAGGGGGTGCAGGTTTGGTTCCTCGGTGCCCAGCAGGTCGAACGTCAGCGTGTCGGTCTCCTCGTCGAGCAGCGCGCCCATGCCCAGGTGCGTTGGGTCGGCCGAGAGGCGCGCCTGCCTCTGCAATGCCATCGAGCGCTGCAGCGCCTCCGCGTAGTCGCGCGCCTTGCGCTGCGCGTCCAGCTCGTGCTGCGTCAGCGAGGTGCGCGCGTGGTCGAGGAACTCGCCCGTGTCCTGCGCGCGCTGCAGCTGGGTGCCCGGGTCGTCGGGCGCCTTGACGGTGGTGAACATCAGCGGGTAGGCGTTCTGGCGCATGGCGATGATCGAGCACACGCGCGCCGCGTTGGCCAGCCGGATCTCGGGCAGCAGCGGCCGCAGCGGGCTGTCGAGCGAGCCGTTGGGCAGCGGCTTGCAGCGCTCAAACACGGCCACGCCCGTCATGCGCACGCGCCGCGTGGTGGGACCGTTCTCGGGCCGGATGACGACGTACTCGCCAATGTCATCGGCCGTACGTCGTGTCCAGATGCGCACGGTGGCCGGGTCGACGCGGTGTGGCAGGCGGGTGCGCTCGTTGACCGTACACAGAAAGATGCCATAGCACGTAGTGTCGCGCATGTACTCTTCCACCATCTTGCGGTAGCGCAGGCGCGCGCGCTCGATCTGCTCCTTGGTCCAGCCGCGCCCGCTGATGTCGATGCGCCGCCCGAGCAGCGAGTTCACCTTGACGTTCAGCGCCATCTGACAGCCGGGCAGGCTCGACCACACGCGCCGAAACAGCTCAAACTGCGTGTCTACTATCTTGACCCAGTCGCTGTATCCCTCCTCGGTGCGCATCGAGTCTGCGCCCTCGGGGTCGCGGTCGGTGCGCACCACGGCCTGCTCCACCGACATTCAGACTGGCTGTATTAAAGAGGCCACTCAGGCCAACATACACACTGTGCGTCCGCTCTGCCCTTCCGCTGTACCACCGATCCATCAAGGTGATGAAAAGATTGGCGAATCCGCCCTTACTCGGAGGTGGATCGGGGCGGCCAGGGTGGCATGCACGGTGAGGACCCGGTTGGGCACGTCTTCGACGGTGTAGGGCACGCGTACACAGGCGGCGACAAACCGCTCGAGCGCGCGCTGGGTGAAGGCCTCGTCGTCGTTGGCGCACGCACACGCACGTCGGCCGCGAAAGCGATGAAAGGCGTCGAGCGCGCGCACCTGCCACGGCAGCAGGTCGCGCACCGGGTAGACGTACAGGCCCTCGCGTGTGGTGGGGTGCAGTGCCACCGAGCTGTGTGCATGCGGGCATGCGGGGTCTCCGGCCACGGACTGGATGTCGAGGCGCACGGCGACGTGGACCTCGTGTGGCTGCACCTGCTCGTAGCGCGGCGCGTGGAACTCGTCGCGGCACGGCAGAGGCACGGGCGGGTAGTGGTCATCGCCGAGTTCGGCGGCGGCCTGGATGCGCCGCTGTCGGATGGCCACCAGCAGTGGGGTCAGGTTGCAGCGCTGCTTGGGGTCGCCGACGTGACAGCGCAGCACGCATGTCAGTGGGTCGCGCGCCGGCCACGGCGGCACACGGCCGCGCTTGGGCCTGTATGGCGCGCGGCGCCGCGCCTGCGTCCGCTCCCAGCCCTTCTTGGACATTCGGCACACTAAACCCCCACTGGACAAGGCGGGTTGCGTGTATGCACCGGATGGACACGTGTCCAGCGCCGCATTTCGTCCAATTCCCCCCGGGGAACGGCAGACCTTCCTCTGCCACATCATGGACGAGGAGGGGAATGTCGATCTGTCCCACCTGTTTGACCCCGACACGAACGACTCGGACATGCACGAGCCCGAGTCACTCCCGCCGGCGCCGCCAACGTCGCCGTCGGACTCGCTCGCCTCGCCGCTGGCGCGCGTGAGCCTTGCTGTGCCCGCGTCTCCGCCCCCACCGGTCGACATGGTGAAGCTGTTGGCCGACGTGGCACGCGAACGCGACCACTGGAAGCGGATGTATGACGAGCGGAACAAGGAGTGCAAGGAGGTGAAGACGCAGTACAACATGATGGTGCTTGCCTACCAAGAAGAGATCGACCGTGCGCGCGACCGCCTGGGTCGCCACAATGGTACCATCTACGCCGAGTGCACACCCGAATGTATCGCCAAGCGCCGCCTGAAATACAGGTCGTTTGAGCCCTGATTCTGTAGTAAAAAAAGAAGGGGTGTATTACAAGTCTAACGCCGCGAAAAGTCCAGGTGTGGGTTGACGCGCGGCGCCTGTGCATCAGGCGTCCGGTCGCAAGGGGACGAGAGGAGCAGTCGAAACGGGTTGGCTTGCATGGAGGTCATGTCCGTGGGGCACGCGCGCACAAACTCGTCCAGCGCACGGCCGTAGGCAGAGGTTTCGGTGGGCTCGTGTGAGCGCCAGTCTTGCACTGCCTCGCGCAGCCGCTTCCCGTCGCACGCCAGCGCCCAGAAGAAGACGGTGTACAGGCGCGCCATCTCGCCGACGTCCAGGCGCCAGCGCAGCATGCGTGCGTTCAGGCCGACGTACGCGCACGGCGTGAGGCTCGCCGTCAGGGCGGCGCGGTGCAGGCCCAGCGCGCACGCGAGCACGGCGTCGACGGTGCGCTGCGAGGATGCCTCGAGGCGCGGCCCCTTTTTCGTGCCGATGATGCGCAGGTCGGACACGGTGCGCGCGGCCAGCAGACACGCGCACGCGCTGCACATCGACTCGGCCAGTCCGCACACCGACGCCGACAGGCCCAGGAAGGTCTGGCGCAGCGCCACGTCGGCGTCGAACGAGGCCGCGTGTGCGGTGGTGTCGAGACCCCGGATCTTGGCGGCGACGCGCTTGGCATCGCCCACCCAACGGCTCAGCGCGGCCTGGGTGACGGGCGGCACGCTGGACAGGCCCACGGCCGCGTTGTCGTGCAGCACCAGCACGTGCACGAGGCCGCGCCAGCCGGCGTACAGCGACTGCACGTGGAGCAGCAGCGCCTCGGTGTAGACCATGTAGGCGGCCACCACGACGCGGCGCGTGGCAAAGGTGGGCATGGGCGGGTCGGACACGTCGACGGCCGGGTAGGCGCTGACGTACAGGGGCTGCTGCGCGCGTGCCACGCGTACTTCCTTGGGTCCGGTCAGGTGGATGTCACCCACTGCTACGGCCAGTTCGGCCAGGCGGTCGCCGGCCTGCTCGAGTTGCGCGGGAAGGTCGGCCTCCAGTGCCGCCACGCCACGCGAGCGCGCGATGACATGAAGACTCCTGTCGAGTGCCACGAGGAAGTCGTGCGTCGGTCCTGCGCGCGTCTGGAAGAAGGCCACCAGGGACTCGGTCGTCGGCGCACTCATCGCGTGTGCTTGTCGAGGCACGCGGGTGCGTGTCTACATGACCACTCCGCCGACGGCCCATGGCGAAGCGCGGCGTCGACGTGCAGCGCCTCTTCCGCGAGATGGAGCGCGAGGCCGAGGAGCACGGCGTGTGCGCCGACACCCTCGACCGGCCGCGCATGCTGCGGCTCTGGCTGCGCCACTCGCACCTGCGTCCCTCAAAGCACGACGGACGCGACCTGACGCGCGCAGAAGTCGACCTGGCGCGCGCCGCGCTGCGACGGTTCACTGTGCTTCACATGGACGCATACGCGCCGCACGAGCCGCCGCGCGACCACGATGACCACGTGCGGCGGCCTCGCTTCCTGCCCATCGTGCTGTTGCCGCCCGTGACAACGCCTGTGGTAGTGTCTGCGGCGGGGGACGAGGAGGCACGCATCTACGTTGAGAGCGTGGCTCGTCCGTGCATGATGGCCGGCGCCGCATATCCACTCCTCCTGCCGGTCGAAGCAGACCTGGCGCCGCGCGTAGCCGCGCTGCTCTGCGGCCCGCGCATACACGCGCACGTCATCGAGCCGTGGGAGTGGGACGACAAGGCGTATGTATTTGTGCGACACGGAAGATGAAGACGTGCACCCTTTACTCGTCGTCCGTTCCGCGTGGTTCAAACAAAAAGTCAAACCTGCCGGCGAGCGAGGCGAGTGCATGGTGGTTGCGTCGGATGCGAAGCAGGTGAAGCGGGACGCCGTGCTCGTAGAATGGGATGGTGACAACCCTTTCCTCCTCCTTGGGCGGGTACTGGCCGAGGGGCACCCAGCCCAGCGCAGAGACGGACGCGCGTTGCACGAAAACAGCAGAGGGGTCCACGAAGACTCCCGTGTCTGATTCCATCGTCTTGATGACCGTGTCTGAGAATCGGTGTGGCTGGTAGTCAGACACTATGGATTCGCGTTCCTGAAAGGCAAGTGTAGTCCCTTGGGGTGTCAGAGTGCTGACGAGTGGAGGCAGTTGTCTGTCCATGCCACGCCGCGCGAGTGCTTCCCGCTTCATGTCGTCAATCTGCGGCCTGTTGGCATTCGGGGCATTCGCTGCGTCGAGCCAGGTTTGCTCGGCAACGACTCTGCCTCGTTCATCGTCCTCCATGAGCGCCGCCATCTGGGATATGATGCCACCCAGCTCGCTGTCGAATCCGAACTCTGCCAGTGCCGAGGGCCGCCGATCGGGCACGATGACAAGGCGGTGGAGCGAGGTGAGATACACCTGCAGTGGGTTACCGTCTGCGGCCCATAGTCGATTCGTGTTCCTGAGCATCCCGTTCACGATGCGTAGCATGTCGTGCATCGGGTAGAGGTGAAGTCGACGCCCGGGACTGTCCTCCGCCCGGTCGGCTGCGCAGCCGATGAAATCGTGGTTCTCAATCAGGTTGGAGCGCGTCGTGTAGTGTGCATGGATGCGTTCGGCAGTGACCAGTGCCACGTGCCGCACGTACTTCTCCATCATGGCACGGGACAGCTGGCGATGGATGCACAGCGTCCAGGTGGAACCACTGGGGTAGCAGTTTGGCCTATCCATCGGGTTGAAGTGTCTCATGTGGACGACGTGATAGCGGTCCCGCAGGTCTTCTGCCGCGTTGCCGACCACGAGGAAGACTGGTATATCGACGCGAGTGACGTGCACCACACTCGAATCCTTTCCTTCCCACAGATATCGATCTAGGCCCGTCCGCGTCCTCACCAGCACGCCTTCGTCGTCAACGCGCAGAGGTCCGTCCTCGCGTTCGATGTCCGGGGCGGTTCTTTTCCCTGTAATATCTCCCCCGTCGGGCTCCAGGCGGCTTTCGGTCGGGTCGGGGTCTCCATCCCTCCTCCGCCCCTTGCGTGGGACAGGGGGGTCCCGCCTGTCGAATGACATTGGCGCTATGGGACCCTGTCCACGTGTGCCACATACACGTTGTGTCTTTACTGCCGCCATCAATGTGTCCCCTCGCACCACACAATGTCGACGCACTCGGACCTGTTTAGCCGCCTGCTGGTGGTCATCCTGCCACCGGACGCAGACCGGCTTGTGCATACGCGCATCTACAACGAGCTTGTGAGAGAGATCGAGGAGGATGGCGGCGCGGGCACCATCAAGTGGCTGATCGACGCCGAGGGCGTCGGGCGCATCGAGGTCAACGACCCGACGTTTCTGTACGTGGTGGCCGACTATGCAGGACACGACGACTCGCCGTTCGCCACGCTGCTGGAGAAGGCCATGCGCGAGGCGCGCGACTTTCGGCCCTCGGCTGCACGCCGCGACCGCTCTCGCCTCCTGGTTTTCACAAAAATCCACCCGCGGCACTGGACCACCGAGCCCAGCCAGCGCGTGCGCCGCTTCACGCGCCACTCGGGCGGCAACGACCTCGTGCCAGACTATTGCATAGTCACGCGCAATTAAAACACACACCGCGTTGCCGTATAAATTGCGTGTCTGGATCGATAAGATTAGGCTGTCCACACGACCCTGTCTCTCACACAAGGTCAAATCCACCCACGTGTCGACATGACCAAGCGCCCATCGTCGCCCATCAACGACGACTACCTGCATTACGAGTTTGCACACGCGCTTGCTGTCCACAGAGGATCCGTGGACAAGCTCGATCAAACACTGGAGCCCATCATGCCGCAAATCACAACTTACATTCTCAAGAAGGTGGCGGACAAGATCACGATCGATGGCGCCAAGGCTGAGTTTGACGTGGAATCCCTGCTTGAAAAGTACGGTCTCCACGCCACGACGCATAAACTCTTCGTGAATCGCGTCCGGGCGGCCTTGGAAGCCCACTGTCCCTCGTTGATGATCAGCTACGACTGCGTGTTGTCGTTTACAAAGAAACTCGTGGTGCGCTACGAGCCGCGTCAGAGGTACAGCAACCTGGTCTACACCGTGAAGCAACACCTGCCGGTCGTCGGCCTGCCTGAAATGGTCGCCAACTATGTCATGGGACCCTGGTGTCGCCCGAGGGGCACGACAGATTGAATGTGTATTAAACTACTCTTGGCGCCCACGCTTGGCACGGGGTTCCTCCACGGGGGCCTCGGCCTCGCGTTTCTCGGCGGCGTGCTTCAGTCGCATTTTGTAGAGGTACCGAAGCTGTCCCATGTATGAGCGTTCGTGATCCACGCGTCTGCGGATGTAGTACTTCTTCAGTGGCACCGTCTGCTTGGAGTGGTCCGGGAACTGGCTGACGGTGCGAGCGGTCCCGATGAGTCCTCGTGGAATGGTGGACAGCCACGTGACTTTCATGAGATCGATTGATTGCACGCGGTGCAGATTGTTGCGCAGCTGAGATGCGGTGCGATGCGAATCCTTGTCCGCCAGTAGGTCGCGTAGCCAGCGTGGGTCGTCGCCGGTGTGGCAACGTGCGCGGTAGATCACGCTTCTCAGGGTGATTGGGCCGTTCTTCGTGACGCCGAAGGCACAGTAGAGTGGAATGGATAGCACGTCGCGCAGGGGTGGTGGGTGCTTGGCGTGCCAGAGGGCGACAAGGTATCCTGCCCACACGTCGGTTCCCCTGCCCCCTGGCAGCTGGCGCACCATGAGATCCATGTCCTTGAAGCGCTCGAGCACGGGCACGGTCTTGCATTGCGTATAGACGCCGTAGTTGAAGCGGGCCAGCCGAACAAACGTCTCCGCGATCATGAACTCAAACACCCGGCGGCGCTCGCCGTTCGACAGGCCTTGTCCACCGACGATGGCGGCGGTTGACTTGCACACAGGAGCCATCCCCGTAAACTCGTCCCACGGCAGCAGACTCAGCAGGCGGATGCGCAGTCCAGGGACCGACAGAACGTACTCCTCGAGAAGGGAAGGCTTGGGCTTGGCGACGGTGGTCATCGGGTGGCGCTGGAGGTCTGGCCTTGGACGAGTGGCCCAGGGACCTCGTGGACTGCCAGACCCCCCTGTACATCAAGGAGGAGGGCTTCTCCGAGTCCAGTCAGAGAGACGCCCTTCTCCTAATATACAGAGGGGGGCCTGGACAGGGAAGCCCTTCCCCTTTTAAATGCACACGTGTCCACTGGGTCCTTTGCGTGGACTGGGATGGCACATTCTGGTCATACTCTCATCGCCCCCGCCTTCCGACCATGGCAACGGAGAACAAGACACCCTCACCGGTCGCCGAGCAAGGGCCATCACCGAAGACCCAGCTCCAGCTGGCATACGAAGCCAAGGTGGCCGAGGCATCAAGGCGCAAGGACAAACAGCTATCACTGATTGCCCTGTTCATTGCGGATCATCTGGCGAAGAGGATGACATCCATGGGAGCAAGTGGGGTGTTTCAGAGTGCCGTTCTACTCCAGGAGTTCGGGATAAGCGACTTGTACAACGACAATTTTGTATTTGTCGGGGAGCTGAGTCCCCACACTCTACGATGGAACATCTCGGTGTCCATCTATGACGGTCATGAGATCAATGCGGAATGGAAGCCAAAGTGAGTCTCATTACAGTTTTATCTTGCATCCGTATCCGTCCTTGTTGCGGTGGCACTGTTGGAGGCAGACAGGCGAGCCAGGCCTGGATGACATGTGACATGCACACATGCCCTTCTCCCTGGTGTACAGAGGGGGTCTGGACAAAGGGAAGCCCTTCTCCATTTTAAAAATGGACGCGTGTCCACTGGGTCCTTTGCGTGGACTTGGGTGGCACATTCTGCTCATACTCTCATCGCCCCTCGCCTTCAGAGCATGGCAACGGAGAACAAGATCATCGCGCAAGTGCTTGACTTTTCATTGGGATCCAAGCTGCAGCTGAAATACGAAGCCAAGGCAGCAAAGGCTGCGGAACAGAGGAGAACCTGGCTGTTTGTCATTGCTAATTCTCTGGCGGAAGTACTGACGGAGGAGATGACGGCATACGGGGCAAAGACGGAATTCAAAATCCAGGACATGCTCAGCTCAATGTCTATTCGCGATTACTTTTCCAACGAAGAGCTTGTCGAAGGCCTGAAGCTCCACAGTCGGCAATACGGCATCTCGATACGCACATCTATCGACGGCGGCAGTGTCATCGCGGAGTGGAAACCACAGTGAGTCTCATTACAGTTTTATCTTGCATCCGTATCCGTCCTTGTTGCGGTGGCACTGCTGGAGGCAGACGAGCCAGGCCTGGATGGCGTGCGGCATGCGTGTGTGCCACGACGTGCGTCGGCACACGCTGCAGCGCACGGTGTAGAAGAAGGGCGTCACAAACACAAGGACGGGCAGGCGCCGCACGCCGTGGATGGCCGGGCCCGTGTACTCGGTGCCGGCGGTGGTGCGACAGTACGGCTGGTGCTCGATGGCGGCGCGGGCCTGGTTGGAGCCCAGCAGCCACGAGAAGGCCGCGCACTGCAGGAGGCAGTAGGGCATGCGGTCCTCGGTGGTGCCCGTGTGGCCGCTGGCCGCCAGTGCGCCGTCGAGCGCGTGCGCCCACGCCGAGAGCACCAGGCAGTCCTCGTACAGGCGCTTCTGGTCGTCGGTGGCGGCCTCCATGCGCTCGAGCTCGAGGGCGCGGCGGCGCTCCTCGTGCCGCATCTGTGCCACTAGCTCGATGGGCGCCGCGTGGCGCGACTCGACGATCGTGTCGACGGGCACGGCGTGGATGTGGCGCAACGGGTCGTCCTCGCCGCCGCCATTCATGGCGCGCGCGTCCAGCTCGGCGTCCGTCAGCCAGCGTCGGTCGCGCATGTCGTAGCGCGTGCGGCACCAGTTGTACTGCTGCCGCGTGCGGTCGTCCAGCTCGGTGTTGGCATCGGCCCACGGCGTGGCCCGCCGCGCGCCGTTGCGCATCTGCAGCCCGATGGCATACGGCGGCAGCAGCGCGCCCGTGAAAAACGCCAGTGCGCACGACTGGAGCGTGCGCGGCGGGTTGGCAAACATGCGGTCGACCAGCGCCAGGCGTGGCACTGCGCGGACGTCGTCGTCGGTGGAAGGCGGCTCGCGCACCAGGCGCGTCACGCACTCGGCCCACTGCAGGAACCGCACGCCGACCATCAGCGCGCGCGTGAGCGTGGCCGGCTCTACGTCGGCCTCGGGGCGGCAGATGGAGTGCACGTGCGTGACCAGCGCGCGCAGGAACGAGTCGGCCGTGGCGCCGTCGGCCAGCGAGCGCGCGAACTCGCGGCTGCGCATGGCCTCGCCCGCCTGCCGTATGAACTGCTTGGCATCGGCGTCGGTGGCCGCCTGGATGGGCGGGCCTGCGATGTGCCGGACATAGGTGTTGGCCAGCACCTCAAGCTGCAGTTCAAAGACGCCGACCGAGTTGCGGCTCGGCGTCTGCACCCAGTCGTGGAAGGACTGGGCAATGTAGGCATGCATGCGCTGCAGCACCGCCAGGTCGCGCACCACGGCGCCCTGCGTGTTCAGCAACTCGACGGCCTCGCGCATGCGCTTGGCCGCCGCCTCGACGTGCCCACCCTCGTAGGCGTACGTGTCGTACAGCAGGCTTGGTCCGTCCTCCAGGTCATCGTCCTCTACTTCGTCTGGTGGCTCCATGGGGCGTATGTGGCGTATCTAGGTACATGTGTCCACATGCGCGCGCGAACGTCGCGCATGCGTCCTGACCCGCGATGTGCCCGGCTGGAGATGGATATACGCTGGCACGACCGCTGCGTCCGCGACCTCGAGGCCGAAATCGAGGAACGCACCGCCATCCTAGACCGCCTGCGTGAAACACTCACCGTGCTGCAACTGCTCCTGCGCCAAGCCATACACCAGGACAACGACGGCGGCGCCGCGCCTCGGACCGAACGACCACGACGACGCGGACGACCGGCGCCCAGCGAGGATGCACCCGAATAAACGAGTGTGATATGTGTACGCGACGCGTGCGCCGTGTCTGTGCCGGACGCGAGTGCCCCCCTCTCCATTCCCATGCGCGACCCACGTCCACGCCACCATACCCGGGGCGCGGCGCGCCGCCGTGGCCCGTACCGCCGATCGCCACCGCGCTACTACCAGGAGCCGGACCGGCCACCACAGTATTGCCACCAGGAGCCAGACCGACCACCCATCGTACCAGTGGACACGCAGGCCGACATGGACGCCGAGCATGAACTGTGCGGCCCTGCGGCAGAGGAGGAGCGCGGCCGCTTTGTGTTGCTGCCCACGAGCGCCGACGTGCTGTCGCGCGGCCGTCTTTCGCCACCGCTGCTGCTGCACCGGAGCGACGAGGTGGTGCGCCACGTGCGCGAGTTAGGCCACGAGGGCGGGCCGCTGCATCTGCGCCGCATGACGCGGCGCCGCTGGCGCCTGGTCTACGCGGGCAACGAGCCGATCTACCTGGACGCAGACTGCTCGGCGGGCCGCGTGTACGTCCTCTACGGCGACCGCCTCGAGTCGGCCGACCGAGAGAGCCTCCGCCTGTACGCCCAGCTCGAATGAACCCATATTGTAGTGACCAAGAAAAGAATTGGACACGTGACACAGGGCCCTTTGACGGGCTCTGCTGGTTCACACTTTCCATCGCCATTCAGTCTGGATGCTTCTTTCTCAGTCTCCCTCGCGCAAACCTGGGCTGCTTGCAGTGGCAGTGACCGTCACGTCAGTGCTGCTCTGCGCGGGCGTGTCGCTCTACGCCCTCGGGGTACCCGCCACGCGGAGGTACGAAAAGGATCCGTCGCAGTTGGCGGCAGACACGTTTGTCAACGTCGGTCCCTTCCCCGTGTCTGAGCATCGACTGGCCGAGCTGCACACGACCCTGGAATGCTGGGCCAGCGCCGGCCGCGGCGGTGCCTGGGTGCGCCAGAGCGGGATGCACACGCTGTGGAACCCGACCGACGCATGCAGCCACACCGACGTGAGCGCCGAGTGTGGCTTCCCGTCGAGCCGCACGCCGACACTCGAGTACGCGTGGGTGCCCTCCCCTGCCTGTCCACGCGCGCCGACCTGGAACCGGACTGCGTTTGCGTCCTTTTGGCCAGCACTCACCAAGATTGCGGTCGTGGGCGACTCGGTGTCGGACGCATTTGCGCGGACGCTGGACGCTGCGCTGAACTGCGCCCCTCAAGGCTCTCGCGTGCGCGTGGTCCACCACCGCGACAGCCGCCTGTCGATGCGCGAGGCGTACATTGATACACAGTCCAACTGCGCCAGCTACGAGTACTACCCGCAGCTGGTGTCGGACGCCTCGGTGCGCGTGGTGGTCTTCAACCGCGGTGCGTACTACGAGGAGACGCCCAAGGTGCTCGCGTCGGTGGAAGCGCTGGTGTCGTCCATGCGTCGCGACCGGCCCGACGTGGTGATGGTCTACCGCACCACGGCGCCCGGGCACCCCGAATGCGGGGCGCACCGCTCCGACCCGCCGCTCAGCCTCGACCAGGTCTTGCAGCTGCGCGCCAACAGCTCTGCGGCCCCCCACCACTGGGACGACCTGTCCGCACAGAACGAGGCCGTGCGGCGCATGCTCGCGATGCGCCATCCACACGTCCTGGTGCTGGACGTGGAGCCGATGACGGAGCACCGGCGCGACTCGCACCGCGCAGACTGCCTGCACTACTGCACCCCGGGCCCCATGGATGCCTGGGTCGAGGCCCTCGGACGCCTCTTGTATGCACTCGGCAAAGCCGTGGACCACCCACAATAAAGCAGAATTTGGGGCTTCAATCCAACACAAATCACGCGTCGGATACAATAGACTGCGTGTCATCTCCAGGAGCGTAGAAACACACGGGCGAAGTAGTAGGTCTGGACGCAGAGGCCGATGACGATGGCTGTCGGTACGATCCAGACGAGGTGAATCGGGTCCATGTGACGCGGCCGAGCGTTTGGACTGGGGTGGGGGCGATGGAATGTGGCTCTCTGGGTATCCAGAAGTGTGTGCCGTGGCAGCACGGGTACCTTACGACTGATGAAGGATGGACATGTGGACGGGATGGTGGGTACACGTGGCACACTCGGCAGGCACAACGCGGGTATTCGTGGCCAGATCTCCATCGCACCCGCTCTTCGATGACAGGCATGGAAGACAAGGTCGTCGCGTCCTGGAAGGCGTTCTTCGAGACCGCCCGCATGAAGTGGGAAGACCCTGTGGTGCGCGCGGCACGGATGCTTCGCATCAAAGAGGAGGAACTGTCTGTCGTACTTGCGGAGACGGGCATAAGAGCCCGGTGGTCCAAAGACAGAGAGTTGGAGCAGCTGCAAGAGTGCATCGATGAGACAAACATCATCCTGATGCGCCTCCTGCCATTGCGGGACACACTTCCCAACACCAAGGCCGTCGTACCGCCGTGGCACGTCGTGTCGAACGAGGAGAAGCGCGCATGGGGATGCCGCCTCCTCGAGGAGTGTCTCCGCGTGCGAGTGTCTGACATTCGCTATGGATACCTCGATCCTAATGACGAGGTTCAATACCGTCACATCGTGTTCGGTGACAAACTCTGATAAACTCGTGTCACGCGCTACCCTTGGTGTTTCATTACCCTTGCATGGTCCACCGAGCGGAAAGCCCTCGGTAAGACACACGTCCGCCAGGAATTGCAGCGACACCGTGTCCACGGCCGCCTCGTAGACCGTCGTGATGCTATTTCCGTCCTCGTCGACCCCGGGGTCTGGGGTTAGACCAGAACACCAACTCGGATGGCAGGATCGTTCGTCTACACCGACGGACGACACACCGCGATCGTCAGGGTCGACGAGCGACAGAACAGCATTACGACGATCTACGAGGGCTCGCCACCCGTCGTGGACATGATGTCGCCGCAATTCCTGGCGAACGCGACCGCCAGAATCGTCTCTGGATTCACTGGTCAACCATTCCAACCGCCAGTCGTGGACATGAATCGCTACAGGATCTCCGTCGACCCGCACAACATGACCGTGCGCGCGTCTTATTCCGCCCAGTGAACACGTGTACGCGATGAATGTATGAATCACGAGGCACACCGTCTCCTCTTGCTTGTGACGACCGGTCGATGGACGACGCAGGGTTTGGGTGTGCACACGGGCGCGAGTGTGTAGCCCAGACGCGCGCAGAACGGCTCAAGCCACGCCGAGACAAACCATGCTCTGGGCCAGGTGGCGTCACCGATGCGCACGTCCTTGTCCTCCACGTGCCATGTCGGCAGGGTGGCCTGGCGCCGGGCGCGGTGCACCGCCTCCATCGCCCGTGCAACCTCCTTGCGGTCGTCGGCGCTCAGCAGGCGCGCTTGGCGCGGGTCTTGGTGGTGACGCCCGGCCTCGCGCAGATGCACCACGTCTTCCCAGACCTCGGCGTCCACGGTGTGCTCGCCGAGGCGGTAGACGTGGCGGACGTAGGTCAGCACCTGCGCGGCGCTGAGGAGGGCCAGGCGCTTGGCGTTTGCGTAGAGCGCCCAGGTCGGGTGGCGCGGCACGTCCGGCTTGTTGACCACACGCACGGCGCGCTCGTGGAGGTCAGACACGGAGCGTGGCGTGGTCCACTGCGTCAGTGCCTGTGGGCTCACGCCCAGCAGCACGCGCACGCCCTGCACAGGCGTGTAGTGTGTTCCTGCGCCAACATCGCGTGCCCATGCCAGCCCGCCAAACGTCGTGGACGCGTCGAACGGCGCCGGCGCCACCTCGCACGCTACCAACTGCAACGCGTCTGCCATTCTTGCGGTTACTGTAAATTTTAGTACTCGGGTTTAGAAATAATAAGCCCAAAGCATCGCAGAGTCGCACCGGGAGCTGGCGCGCGAGGGTTTGGACTTAGGAGCGGGCGTCCTCTCCGAGCAGGCGAACGAACGAGTCGAGGGACATGACGAATGCAACCGCGTGGGCACGCAGGCCCTTCACTGGAAGCACATAGACGCGTTCTGTGACGCGCACGGTCTTGGAGCCAGCGACCATGGAGATCTCGCACGGTGTGCGGCGTGCGACCTTGCCCACAAACACAGAGCCGAAGAACAGCGGCATGTCGACGGGCAGGGGTTCGGTGCACTCGAACTCAACGGGCACGGTGTCATACTCGGTCATCGTCGTTATGCGCGATGGACGTGTGGGCTAGGGCTCTGTTTACCACCATTGACCACATGTAGAGGAGGCGCGTCCCGTGTGGACCTCGTGGAAAGGGGCGAGTGTGGATATGTGTGCCTCGTCGGAGGAGTGTTCAAGACATGCGATTCTTCCCTCTGCTCCTTCTGCTGGCAGTCGCCAGTGTCTGTGCCTACCATGCACCCTCGGTGCCGTGCACCAGCGACGCGGTGTGTGAGGCACGGCACGCGGGCCGCTGCGCGCACTCGGTGCGTGGTCCAGCGTACAGCCGGTGCCGGTGCCCATGGGGCCAGCGCCAGCGCGACCTCGTCTCGGCCGCCTGTGAGACCGAGTCGGTGCCCAATGTGTCCACGCCGTACGGCGGCGTCATTGTGTACGGCGACGCGCTCGACGGCTCGCGCTACGAGGCCGTGCCGCAGTGGCCCGCCGTGTGGTCGTGCGACGCCTGGGCGTGCCGCTCCCAACCCTCCACCGACACGCACTTTGTGATGGATGGCTATGACCTCGCACTGCGCACCTTCTTTGCCGCGCCGCCCTTCCCGCTCTCGCCGTTGGACGTCCTGGTGATCTGCGGCGCCGGGCGCCGCTTCTTCGTGAACTCGTTCGCGCCGGCCGCCAGCGCCGCCGCCGGCAGTCTGCCCACGCACGACCGCCACTGCATGACCTGCGCCGAGTGGTGCGGCGTGAACGGCACGTGCGCCGACCCGTCGACCTTTGCGTGCGCCTGCGCTCCAGGGGTGGGCGGCGCGCGGTGCGACCTGGTGGCGCTCGACAACGCGGTGCGCGCCGCCTCGGCCGTCGTGGCCATCGGCGTCTACACACAGCCCGTGGTCGGCTCTGCGTCCGTCGACCTGGGCGGCGCCGCGCTCGCGCTGGCCACGCTCGGTGGCAGCACGGCAGACGTGCCCGTACTCGCCTCGGCACCCGTGGTCGCCGAGGCGCTGACCGAGGCCACACCGGGCGCGACCGGCGACACGATCGGCACGCCGGCCTGGGACCTCGTCTACGAGTCGTCTGTGCTGGACGAGCGCCACGTCGCCGCGTCGTCGTCGGGCTCGTCCACGGCCTGGAGTGGCGGTGCCTGTCTCGCCGACACGGACTGTCTCGCGACACAAGAGTGCGTGATCGACGTCGCCGCCACACTTCTGGGCACGGCCGTGGTGCGCGTGTGCGTGTGCGCGGCCGGCTACGTGCCGGTGCAGAACGCGACCGCGTCTGCGCTGCAGTGCGCGGCGTCGCAGGTCGTGGCTGTCTTTGGTCTGCGCGTGGACACGTACGCGACGCGCGGCACGCTCACGGGCCCCGTGGGCTCGGTCTACATTGTGCGCGCCGAGACGGCGCTAAACAGCACCGTCGTGGGCGCGCAGGCGCTGCCCTTCATGCCGTCCACCACGCGCGCCGTGCGCGTCCTGCCCGCCTTTGTCAAGTGCGCCGCCGGCGCCACGACGCGCGTCTCGGCGTCAACGTCGCCGGCCACGTGGTGCGCCGACTGTGCGTGGCGCTGCAACGGGCGCGCCGAGACGTGCGACGCCACCACCTGCAACTGCACGGCGCCGTTCGGCGGGCCGACCTGCAACGCCTGCGCCGACGCGTCCTACCTGATGCCCAACTGCACGCGCTCGCACAGCAACTGCTCGCTCGAGGTGTGCTCTGGACGCGGCCTGTGCGTCGGCGAGGGGGGACCGTGCAACTGCACTGCGGGCTGGGTGGCGCCCTCGTGTGCACTGGCGCCCCGTGCCTGTGGCGCCGCCCAGTGTACGGGCCACGGCGCGTGCCTCGAGGACGGCACGTCGTGCGTGTGCGACGCCGGGTGGACGGGCGACACGTGCGCCGTGCGCACCGCCGAGCTGCAGGCGGTGCTGTGCGGCGCACACGGCACACTCGACCCCGAGACGCTGGCGTGCACGTGCGACACGGGCTGGACGGGAGCGGACTGCGACCTTGCCGATTGTGGCGCGCACGGAGTGCGGAGCGACCCGACGACGTGTGTGTGCGACGCCGGGTGGACGGACACGCGCTGCCGCACGAGCGTGTGCGGCGTGGACACGGGCGCGCTGGTGAACGGCACTTGTGTGTGCGTGGGCGTCTTTCGCGCCAACACGGCGGGCACCTACCCGGTGTGCTCGCGGCACGTGTGCGGCGCCGGTCAGCCGACGTCGCCCGTGTCGTGCACCTGCGACGCCGGCCACACACCCGACGTGCTGGGCGACCCGGTGTGCGTGCCCGACCCGACGCCTGTGCTGGCCTTCCAGCGCAACCCCTTCCGGCAGCGCGGCCGCCTCGACCCAACCGCCGCGCGAGGTCCCGTCGTACTGGCCTACATCTACGCTGCCACCCTACTCATCATCAGTGTTTGGTCTGTCGTGCCGCGCGGCGAGTCCTGGAAGCGGCTGGCATGAATTTGTTTATCACCAACGACAGGCAGCCATCACGATTTGAACCATTGCTGCCTTCTCCTTGTGAGTAAAAACATTCTCGCCCCGGAAGCCCCGGTGATACACAGCAACTTCCATGGAGTTGCACAGCGCGTCCACGGTCTGCCGCGCCGCCGCCTCGAGCTCTGCATAGTTTGACTTCCACCTTGGATCCCACTCCTTCCTATCGGCTCCGCTGCCCGCCACACACACATCGTCAAGCGTCTCTTGTGCATCGACCGTCGTCGGCTGATCGGGAGGGCTCAGACGTCTTCTGTGGACCGTGTGGTAGCGCGTGTGCTCCAGAGCGTCTGCTCTGGTCCACGCCTTTCTTGTGTGTCTTTTCTGACCGAGGTACAGGCGGTAGAGTTCTTCAGCCACTGTCTCGTCGGGGAGCATGGATTCGAGCCACCTCTGTGGCAGGGCGCGCAGCGGATGCTTGCTGTTGCCCAGCTCGCATGCAAAACAGTAGCGGTCAGTCCATTTACGGATGAACTCGGCGTGTTCTTCATCGAGTTTTCCCAGCTGGAACTCGATGTCCTGGAGACAAATGGATATCTTGTTGGCCATGGCGTTGGCCATTCTGGCGGAATCTTCGTCCGCCATCGTTACGGCTTCTTCCAGAGTGGCAACGGCACGCCGCAGCTCTTCTATCTTTGTGGACTGGCTTCTGTGTAGAGCCGCGCGGCGTGCCTGAAACCACGCGTCCTGCTCTTCGAATGGACTGGTGATCATGGAGGCAGGTTGGCAAATGGAACTATGACTTACGCTGGGTGTCCAGACTTGGTACACGTGGACACACCAGTCGCCAGGCGAATGCATAGGTGCACGGCCAGGGCTTGTCTCTGACATAGATTCGTACGCCCACGTCCCATGTCGTCGCGTCAACACTACGTGTACTATTATCATCCTCTTCCGTCACCGGAAGACCGAGAGGTGATCGGACGCATGCTGGACAGTGCACGGGGCGACTGGACACTTGAGGAGACGTCTGAACTCGAGTCCGCAACGTTTGCCGTCTCGAGCAACGAGGACGAGATGTATCACTACTACCGAGTGATCCATCCACAGACCATATGCTTCTTCCGGATCAGCCTGAACCAGCGCCTGGAGCGCGGGGAGTCTGTGTCGACACCTGTCAGGCCACCCGTCGAGGACTGTCCTCTCTTCGCCGGTATTCTAGTCTGGTGGGACGAAACACGCAAGATGTACTTTTATGGACACGAGCCCGACCTTCCTGAAGAAGCTCGCCCCTGTGCCGAATACAACTTTGGGAAGCGGCCAGACATCGAGGCCTTCATCCGCGGCGAGTACGTAAAGCAGGAACCCGAGGAGGGGAGCGTGTGCACAGTACTTTAAATACAACAGGACCTCCTCATGCATCCAGTCTGGTTTCGTTGACGTACGTGTGCGTGGGGTCGTAATGTTCGAGACGCCAGGTGTTCCAGGAGGAGATCTTCTGGACGTGCCCATCGAGGCGAATGCAGGTCTCTTCTCCTTCCGGTTCGTTCTTCTCATCGGGACGCGTGTCGCAGTAGTGCCCGAGGTGCCAGCGTGTCTCGGCACCGTCGACGCTACGCATCTTGCGGACGCGCAGCGTCTTGCCAATGGCCACCAGGCGGAAGAAGACGTGGTTGTGCTCGAGACCCGTGTACGACTGGTCATAGGTGAGGATGTCGCCCACCTGGAGCGGACTGCCGTCTTTGCGCGTGAGCGGTTGGATGGGCTCGGGCTTTGCCCGGCGCTTGGCGATCTCTTTCGCTGCCTGGCTCCTCCGCTCGTCGGCCCTCTTCCTAGCTTCCTTGTTCAGACGGAGGCCATACTGTGGATGGAAGGTCAGCTCTGTGCCAGCGGCCGCCAGTGTGCAGTAGGGCTTGGTGCCCGCGTGGGTGTAGAGACCACGCGTTTCGTCGGCCCTGATGCGGACCGCCGTGTATCCGTACTTTTTGATTTCGGGCGGCCCGCACAGCGCGTAGAACTTGGGCTTTCCCTTGGGCACGGCCCTGACCTGAAGTGGGTAGTACATGTACGTCTCTCTGGCTGTGCCACCGGCCTTCTCTTTCTCCACCTCGGCGGCCATGGCCCAGTTGGCGTACGCGACGAACTCCTGAATGTCGGCGGGGATGGTCGCCATCTGGGCGTTGGTGGTGTGACGACCTGTCGACAGGGAAGCAATGGGTACACGTGTACAGGGCTTCATTCAGAATCGTACAGGCGAACTTCGTAGAATGTGCCCGGGAGGACGCATGCGCCCGGGCAGCAGCGTTCCTTGCCCGTGGTAACGGCGGAGCGCCGGAGCTTGTCGGGGTCGTGGGGCTTCTCGGTGGCGATAATGTGCTCAATCATGTCGCGGATGGTGCTCTCGGTCGTGGGCCGGAAGGTGTAGGTGCAGCCGCACAGCGGCGTGGTCATCACCAAAAGTTGGGCCAGGCCATCGTCGGCCATGTGCGTGCGTCTGTGTTATGGCGGAATGTGACCCAGAGGACTGTGTGCCACCGCCGTGGGCGCGTCAGCTGTATTCAGTAAATACACCTGGACGCTCGAGGTCGCGCTCGCACAGGGTGAAGCTGACCTTGCGGGGCATGCCTGTGACGCCGTTGCGTCATCCCACGGTGGCGTACAGTGGTACCTTCAAGCAGCGTCCGGGTGGCACGGTAGATCGTGTACGTGTCCAGGTGCTTGTAGGTGCCGTAGAAGAAGCGGCGCTGTGTGTCGCCCGGGCAGACGTGCCACTCGAGACGCACGTCTATGGCCGTCGGCGAGCGCAGCCGCACGCAGCACACGCGTCCCGCGACGCCCTCTACCACGCCGGGCGGCTCGTCGTGCCACGCCTCCAGGACGTGTGTGGCCGTATCGGGAACCTGCGCCATGCCTGGGTGAATGAATGAATGAATGAAGCGAGGAAGCCACGTGGACCGGAATGTCTGACATGCCGTGTATTATCGCATAGGGTGCTAGCCGCGCATGATGCACTGCTCCAGCGTGGCGCGCCGGACGGGGGGCGTCTTGGCCTTCGGGTCGTTCTCGGCGCCCGGGTTCATCTTGCGTGTCATGGCCACAGCGCGCTGGATGCGCGGGATCAGCGTCAGCAGGCTCGAGCACACCAGTGCCACTGCATCCTCCGACAGACGCATCTCAGGGTACATGGCCTCGATGATGCGGCGCATCACGGCGCGTGGCACAATGGGCGACACGCGAGTCGCATTGTCGGCCAGGTGCCACAACAGCTTACGCCGCAGCCTGCGCATCCTGGTGCCGGGACGGGCGCGGTGCTTCTCCTCGGCGACGCACGTCTTGGCCGCATCCTCTGCAGACTCGTCCTCCTCCTCCTCGTCCTTCTCTTCGGTGGCCTTCTTGCTCTTCTTTTGCTTCTTGAGCGCAAGTGCCTTGAGCTTCTTGCGGAGCGTCGACTCGGTCTCGTCGTCCGAGTCGGCCTTCTTCTTCTTGGCGACCTTCTTCTTCTCCTTCGTTGCCGGGGACACCTTGTGCACCTTGATCAGAGCCTTGCGTGGCTGCTTGATGCCCGACGATGGCCTGACGAGGTTGCCCAGCATGCCCGACTTGATTGCCTCCTGGAACATGGCCTGGAGCTGGGCCTTGTCCAGACGGACGACCCGTTTGTTTTCCACAACCTTGGCGCGCGGCATGTGCAGGGCGAGCGTGCGAGTGAATGTCGGTCTCGTGAATGCGCGCGTGTGCATGCTCGCTGGAACGGAAGCCCGGGTCGGACGAGCGGGTGCGCGTACGGAGTGCATTTATACACTTTTTGCGTCTACGCATCCGCCGGGGCTACGCTTTCGGCGGCCGCACGCTTGGCTTCGGCCCTCTTGGCCGCCTTGGCACGTCTTTCGGCAGCCTTCTCCACCATCTGGCTCTCGCGCTTGGTCATGCAGAGGTGCAGGCGGCGGCAGCCCAGCTCCTCGAGCGCCTTGCGCATGTGCAAGTACGCCAGGGTGCCGCAGTCCTCGGCCGCCGCGTGGCGACGCGCGCGGGCCGTCAGCTTGCGGATCGAGTAGCGGATGTAGCGGTTGACGACCTGGATGTGGCCCTCCTTGCGGGAGATGCGCGGGATGCCGCCGGCGATCAGGAGGCGGCGCGCCACGTGGTCGTGATCAAAGCCAACGCGCTTCTTCTGCTTGGTCTTGCCCTTGGCGTTGCTCGATTCGGCGGCGGCTGGTGCTGCTGAGGACGACATGGCCAGCGAGGGCGAGGGTATGAGACGTGCCTCGACCTGGAACTGTCCCAGGTCCACACGTGGGTGCACGTACGCACACGCTCAAGACGTCGCCCCCATTCTTGTGCCCAAACACCGATGCGTGTACGGGCAGCGTCAGATGTACCCAGTGAGGTGGAGCGCGAGGAGGATGATACCTATGCCAATCAGCACCATGGTGATCTTGGCCAGGGGCTTGATGATCGACTCCTTGCAGTAGAAGCCACAGCATCCCGCGCAACAGCCACAGACGCTGCTGCAGCAGCCTCGACCGGACTCGCCGCCGACGTTGATGGTGAGGCTGCCGTCCCTGACGGGTGCGTACGAGACCGCGGATCCGCTGGGTGGCCAGCACATGGGTGGTGCGCAACCTGCGTCATGCGCCCACATACGGACGCAGTATGTAGCCCTTCGGGGGGCGGTGCGCATGGCGAGATGGAGTCCAAGAAGGCGGTGCGCAAGCCGGCGGGGCCGCCTCACTCGTACACGGCGTCGTACACGTGGGCCTCGCGCTGCGCCACGTGCACGTTGCACATCCTGGAGCTCGATCACCTGAACAGCCCCGAGAAGGCGCTCGAGGTGGTGGTGCCGCGCGGCTCGCGCTCCATCCACCACGCGGTGTGCGTGGCCGGCACCGAGTACGCGCGTGCGCTGGAGGAGGAGGGTCCCCTGGAGCTGCGTTTCAAGAGCCCGTGCGCGTGCGGGTCGCCGGTGGACCTGGCCTACCTGACGCCCGACAGCCGCATCGAGGGACGCGGCCCGTTGTGTGTGCTGGCCGTGCCGCGCGAGCACCACGTGCGCGTGTTTCATCGCACGTGCATCGACGCGAGGCTGGCGTTCGGCGCCACGGCCCAGGCGCCCGAGGCGCTATACACCTTTTTGCTGGCACACTGCACAGCCGACACGTGGAAGCAGCACCAGACGGTGGCCAGTGTGCTGGTGGGCGCACACGCGGTCGGCGAGCCCCATGCGTCCGAGGGCGACCTGCCGGTGGGCGTGGTCTTCCACGACCTGGAGCTCTCGCACAAGTACCGTGACGCCGCTGCCCGCCACCCGGCGCTGAAAGACCTCAGCCGCAGCGCCGTCCTTCTGGTGCCGCACAGCGAGTCGGCGTGGCTGGACGGGCCCGAGGGCAAGGTGGCCACCTCCACAGCGGGCCTTCAGACAGCGCGCGTCGTCGTTGGTGGGTATACACTGGTGCAGCTGCCGGGCGGGACGGTGCGCCCGTCTACGCATGTACCTCGCACCGTCTCCATCCGCCCCTACCTGCGCCTGACTGAAACGTCTGCTGCGTGCGCTGCCGTGGAAGTGCCTGGCATGGGCGACATTGTGCCTGTATTCTGGTAAAAGAGAATGGATGCTCAGATGAGCGACGGGCGGTCAGACGCGTGGTAGATCTCGGCCACGGGCTCGTGGGCCGCGATGGCCGTGAGCAGGTGCCGCTCGAGCGGCATGAAGGGCACCACCAGGCGCAGGAGGTCGACGTCCGCAATCTTGTACTCGACGCTGAAGCGGCTGCGTGTCCGGTAGCCGTCCTGGTAGACCGTCTTGGCCTTCTCGGACGCCAGGCGCTTGCGCTGGATCAGACCCGTGACAAAGTGCTCGTACGAGATCAGGCCGCACTTGACTTCCTCGTCACCCTCCACCCTGGCCTTCTTCTTCTTCTTGGGGTTCTTGGGGTTCTTGGGCTTCTTTGCCTCGGCGGCCTTGCCCTCGGCTGGCGCAGCGTCCTTCTTCTTTGCGTACTTGACGCGCTTGATGTCCGAGGAGCGGATGGCCGCGCCAATGGTGGCGAGGAGCGCGTCGAGGGCGCCGGCCATCGCGGCACACGCGGCACGCGAGGCGTCCTTGATGACCGAGCGCACGAGCACCACCGTGTTGGCAAGGTTGGTGCGCAGGCCCAGCAGCTCGGCGGCGCGCTGCGAGGTGAACTTCTTGGTCTTCAGCTTGCGCATGTGCTTGGCCATGGCCTGGGCACGACGCAGCGTCTCCTTCTTGCGATCATCGGCACCGAGGTCCACCGGGATGGTCTGGCCGACGCTGGCGAGTTCGTCCTTGTGCTGCTCGCGCACCGTCTTGCGCGCCGCCTCCTGCTCCTCCAGGTGCTTCTTGTACAGGGCAGTGTAGCGATCGCCTGTCTCCTGGGCCGCCGCGGCCATCTTCTTGAGGACGCTGGACGGAGTGCCGCGCAGGCCCTCGGCAAAGACGAACGCATTGGGTCCTTCGGCCGCCGCAGACAGGCCGTCGGCAGCGTTCTCTTCGGCAATCAGAGCGGACTCGTCCACCATGTCCTCGTCCTCCTCGTCGTCCTCTTCCTCTGCCTCGGCCTTCTTGGCGTCGGGCACAAGGACTGGCGCGCACCAGTCCTGGTTGAGCTGGGCAGAGGTGGCAATCGAGGCCGACAGCATCTTGGGTGTGAGGCGCCGGCCGTGGGCATAGCCCACCGCGTCCCGTAGCAGGTCGCGTGCCACCCCGTTGAGGGTCTGCCGCGTAAAGGCCGACAGGTCGCGCTTGACCTTCCGCGCCTCGCCGGCACTGATGGAAGCGCGGATGCCGTCGCTCAGCACGAGCGGAGGGTCGCGCTTGCCGCCGTCCATGGCCGAGACGGCCTCGGACGCCATGTGCGGCGCAGTCGACTTGCGCTTCTTCTTGTTAGACGCCGACGCTGCATGTTCGTCTGCAGCCTCGGGTGCCGCCTTCTTCTCCTCGGCCTTGGTCTCGTCTGCCTTCTTCTTCTCCTCGGGCTTCTTCTTCTCCTCAGCAACTGCTGCGGAGGTAGGAGGCTTGGGCTTCAGAGCCGCAGCAGCGGGGGCAACGGATGGCTTGGCGGGTGCAACGACCGACATGTCTGTTGGCGCGAGCGAAGGTATGCACCACCGACGCGCGTCGACCTGGCGTGCGTACAGATTGGACGTCGTGCGGATGCGCATACGTGGGCGTACGTGGGTGCCAGAGGTGCGTGCACGTACGAAGCCCACCTGGCCATGAGCACAGAGGACGTCGAAATGAAGCATGCCGCACCTGGCGACGATGACAACGATCAGGACATGGGCACAGACAATGACCAGGCTCGCGAGCTTGAACGTCAGAACTTGGTTGCGAGAGGCTTCAGCGACGCCGACGCGCGTAAAATCGTGAACCACACCGCGGACCCGCAAAACGTCCACCTTTACCAGGTCCAGCTGATGTCGGTTTTCTATCGCCTTCCGTGCGACCCGCCAAAGGACGGAAAGATACTCGGCGAGCTGGCGGACGGATACGTCGCGGTCCAAGCAAACTCCCTCGCGAACGCCGGTCAAGTCGAACAGACAAAGGCTTTCTCCAAGAAGGAGTGCGAGGCGATGCCGCTGTTTGAGGACGCCGTGCACGCTGCGCTGGCACTGGACGGACCCCCGGTCACCGTATCCGTCATTCCACGCGCCACCTCTGCTGGCTACGTCTTTGACAAGTCGGGCGAGGAAGCGGTGTGGTGGCAGGCGCGTCGCTTCCTCATCCTGTCGGCTGAGACCAGCGCGGCGCTGTACGGGGCCCTCCTCAAGCGCCGCCAGGACGAGGGCGGCAACAACGAAGCATCGATTTACGACCAGGTCAGCGACCAGACGGTTCTGGTGCGCCACGGAAGCGTCGGGGCTGCATACCTGTCCCTGCGCGCACTGCCTGTCGCATGCACCACCGTGATCCGCGCAGCGTATGCCTACCTGCGCTCGGTGGGCGTGCTGTACGACCACGAGACGGGCGCCATGTGTGTGCTACCCGCGGCCGCCTGGCCACGTCCCTTCTGGACGGGCCCCTATGCATGGTCGGACCCGAAGCTGCGGCGGCGCACCACGCGCGCACTGGCGGCGGCCGAGCTGGCCACCGTGCTGCTCGACTCGGGCCTTCCCTCGCCGTGGCGCGCATGGTCGCTCCTGTGCGCAACCTACCTGGTGCGTGCGTGGCTCGAGCGCCTGGCCTACAGCGGATCCTACCAGCATCCGTCTGTGTGCGTCCCACCGTTTCCTCGTGGCCTACTCGACATCAGGAAGATCGAGATTGTGGACATCATTGTGTCCTTGTGGGCTGCCACCGAGTGGCTGTCGTGTGGTCTGGCCTGGGCACGGAATGGCCTGAACGACGAGGAGGCGCCATGGAAAGCCAGTGCCCCTGTGAACAGTACCACGACCTACCTGTCATGTCCACTGTGTGGCGGAATTGCAGAGGAGGAGCGGCGAGCGGAAGGGGGGTCTCTCATGGCACACGGAGCGTCGCTGGCTGCATGGCGCGCGCTGTGGACGGAAGCACGCGTGGCTGCAGAGAAAACACCGCCGACGCCTCTGGCTGCATACACCTGGAAGAAGGCACTCTCCGAGTTCGACAAGGCCATGGGCATGTGGACCAATCACTGCCTATCCCCTGGATGCGTACGCACGAGTGCTACTCAACGCGGCCTTTACTTGAAGCAGGGAAGAGCCGAAGCTCTCAGGGAACAGACCCTGGTGCAGGAGATGAAGAGTTCACTGTAGCCCTGGGCGCGTGCAGTGGGCACTGCTTGTGTGTGACAGTAAAGCGGACGGTGGTGGGACCGAACGTGAGGACGAAGGAGTAGGGTCTGGTGTACGACTGCTCGCGCAGGTTGGACATGCCGATGCGCAGGAGCAGCGGCAGCGACATGCACAGCTCTTCGGTGGGCGGCACGAGGTCGACACAGCGGCACTGTCTGTCCTCGTCCGCGTCGTCGGTCGGGTTGGACTGTGCCGCGCGGTCGACTTGCCATCGCGGCCATGCGCGACACATGGGTCGGCGCGCGTCGCGACAGGCGCCCCACAGCACGGCGTGCAGCGCCTCGATCATCAGTTGGAAGCGAAAGTAGGCGCGCACCGGCACGTTGCACAGGTCGGCCACGCGCTGCGTGTCCTCGGGCACACGGGTGGCGGCGTCCTGGAGCTCGGCGTGCCCGCGTGACGCCAGCACGTGCATGCGCTCGACGATCTCCTGCCGCGCCGCGCGCCGGGTCTTGCGTGTCTTTCGCTGCGCCTCGGGGGCCGGCGTCGGATGGACCCATGCAATGGCCGGACGCAGCCGCTCCTTGGTGAGACTGAGCTTGGTGCGTGCCCACTGCAGCAGCGGGTAGTTGGCATCGCCCGGGCCAGTGGCTGCCCCGACGTCCCCCTCTCCCTTCTTCCGTTCATTGTTCCGGCCACTGTCCGCTTCTCCCTCCTCCTCCCCCTCTTCGTCATCGGGGTCGTCGCAGTCGAGGAAGGGGTCGCTGTCCTCCGGGAGCCCAGCCTCGGACCGCTGGCGCTTGCGCGTGCCAAGGGGCATCAGGTGCACGTACAGGAAGGCCTCGGTGCCGCCCTCGGCGACGCACTTCCACTCGACGTCGCCGATGGTGTAGCTCTCGTCGCGCAGCTTTTCGGCCTCTTGGATGGCACGCGCAAGCGCAAACTCGGACACGCGTCCAGGCACGCGGAACGCGAGACGCGCGCGCTGTGTGGACGAGTGGTGTGTGCCGTCCTCGCGCACGCCGTGTAGATGGCGCGACAGTACCGTCAGTACGCTCGCCGCCGTGTTTTGGAAGGACACGGGCGCGACGCGCGCCATCTGTGCCAGGTCAACCACTGGCTGTGGCGACCAGCACGCGACCTCGAGTGCCATGCGTGCTTGTGTCGAACGGTGCGCGGCGGTGCCAACATCAATGTATTCAGAGAATCACGCCACAATGTGGTGAATGAGAGCGCCTGCCGCGCCGGCGACGAGTACCGAGCCGAGCACGAGCAGATCATAGACGCGCCGCCAGCGCATGCGGTGGGGTTGGATGTGCACTTCAACACGGACGCCGGTGCAGTCCACGCTGACACGGGCGTCTAAGTCCTTCGCCTTCTGGAGGAACTTGACAACGTCGGCGGGCTTGCAGAGGCTGGTCGTGTACACGGTCATGGCACCGGTCGAGGCATAGTCAGGCGCAAGCTCGACCTTGTCGACCGTGTTGCCGAGGAGGTCGATCGCCTCCACGTGCACGTTGGCATGCGTGCCACTGGACGCCGCGCCATAGCGCGGTGTGTGGACGGGGGTGGAAGGAGCACTCAAGTCTCCTGTGTGTATGGCGCTGGCATCGAGTGGATCGGGGCGCTTTCGGTGGCGGAATGCCATACGCGCGGTGAATGTCTCCGTGTGTGTATTCACTTTAGACGTAGTTGTCGCAAAAAGTCGTTCAGGTCGGTACGCGCAGCGGTAAGCACCTTCTTCTGCTTGGGTGCCACGGGAGGCACGATAGGGGTCGGTCTGACAGGATCAACGGCTGGCGCTGTATCCGACAAGTGGCGCATGGAGACCCAGGTAATGGAATGCTGGACAACCGCCTCGGATTCCATGTCATCATCCCGATTGCCCTCCTGTTTGTCGGGCTCTTCTTTCTTCTTTTCTTCCTTTTTCTCTTTC
>JACCDG010529892.1_pt1 | contig 31867 bp, 49 predicted proteins | sample 7442471 | NCBI WGS metagenome assembly JACCDG01 (sample SAMN15323444, study PRJNA562643) | freshwater metagenome | isolation source: river surface water | place: USA:Blue River Watershed | collected 2017-08-17 | reverse complement strand
GATCCCGAGATTCAAAAACAACTGACTGAAAATGTATTGACGGAAAATCCCGACTCAGAAAACTCCTCCGAATTGATGACCAAGCTCATGCGTGAATCGATGACCAAAAAAGTCGACTCCAAGGTAGAGTTGCTCTCACCGCATCTCACGCCCGAGCAAACGGCGCAGTATCGTCAGCGCAAGGAGACAGAAGGTTTTGGGAATTGTGAAAAAGGCTGAACGAGCCTGAACAAGCCTGAAATCAATGATTCCGGTCGTGCCGGTGTTCAGGGTGATTTTGTGAAAAATCAGGTCCGATCACTTCAAGTGACGGATGTTTTGTGAAAAGTCCGCATGTGCGGAGCAGAGTGGAAGGATTTCAAAATTTTTGACGCGCGATCGTCCATGGCCTTAGCCTGGTGCCTGAGCCGCGCGACGATCTCGGCAACGTCTTCTGGTGTCGAGTGGCTCACGTGCCGGTAGCCAGGGCAACCTGGACCGCTGAGGATCTCTCCAGCGGAATGACTGGCAAGACTCCGGATCTTGCGATCTGAAAATTTCAGCGCGGCTGAGATCTCACGAGCCGTGGTCCAGCATTGGCCACGCTCAAAAAGAAAATCGGCCAGACTCGCTATGTCGTGCGCGTCTGGCCGTTCCGGCGTGGTGAATTCGAGTTCTGACTGTTCTGCGATCATGTCTTGGATTGGACTTTTTTCCGGAGAGTGAACACGAGCTGCTGTAGTTCGGCAGCGGTCGCGGTGTGAATGGTTGCTCCCGAAAACTTATCCGAGCAGATCTTGGCCACGTAGGCATCGCCGATCGCTCCTCGTGATGCTGCAATCAAATCACGAATGATGGCGCGACAGACTTCACGGTTTTCGTGTGTATCGCCAATTTGCTGAGATCCTTCGACGCGGCCTGTGTTTTTCCATAATTCAGCGGCTTCATCGGTGCGACCTGCAAGTGCCAGGAATCGAGCGAGAACGCTGCGGAAATGATTGTTCGACATGGTTTTGAAGGATCGATGACCACTGGCCACTTCCATTTCAGCGCGTCTCCAGTCATCGAAAGAATCCGTTGTGACACCGTTGTTGGTCTGGATCTCAAATGCTTCACGAGCTGTGGTAGCCAATTTCTTGATCTGTGCCGGTGAGAGCAGGCCCTTGCTCCAGTTGCTAGTTGCAGCTGGAGTTTTTTTCGTTTTAGGTGCCTTTTCGTCGGCTTGGCGTTTGTAGATGCTCATAATTTTTTCAGTAGTTATTTCCAGATAATGACAATTCCATCGAATGGCAGTCCATGTGTTTGGCTGAACCAATCGACCATTTCAGAGAAAGCGCCGAAGCCATCAGACTTGGCAAATTCTTCACGTTGATCTGCGGGAACACGGTGAAAATTCAGATACATAGACTCGTGAAACAGTTGAATAGGCAGAACTTCAGTGATCAGAGACTGTCGCAGAATGCGCTGTTTGCTACGATAGGGTTTCCCCGTCCAGGCACGGCAGCTGATTTCGTCACCAGGCTTGGGCATGCGCATTGGGCGTGGTCTTACGGTTTGCAGTTTTGTGCCGTTCTCAACGGCATCAGCAAACTGTGGCTTGAACATTCTGACAAAATTTTTCATGGATTCAGTTGATACATTTTCCAAACCATTCGTTGCGCTCCCAAAAGGCATTTTTGCGAGACTCATCAGGGATATAAACAGCAATACCCGTGTTTCCAGTTGTGGGATTTTTGATGCACATCTTGATTTCGACAGTGCCGATGTCTTCGATCGAGCGTCCGTTCCAAGGGCCTGAATGGAGTTTGATTTTTTTAGCTGACATATTCGCCACATGATTTGCAGTTTGAGCCTCTAGTTACATCCACGGCCTCGCAGAATGGGCATGGCACAGTGTTGCGCTTAGGAGCTGGCAAGCCGAGTGGCTTTTTAGTCTTGGGAAAATCGACGTGGCCGATTTGCAATTTCATGCGATCCAAATAATGATAATCCGACTCGTCTTTGACGGTGAAATCACGAAATGAAACGTCATCTTTGACCTCGACAGCTTTAGCAAGCGCACTCATGGCATTGGTTGCTGCGGATAGCGAGCCGAAGGCGAGATAAGTCCCACAGAATTCTAGGATGTGCATTTTCTTTTTCATAATCTTATTGGTCGAAGGTGAAGATTTTGAAAGGAGTGGGAGAAGTCTGTTTGCCAATGTAAGCATTGAGACCAGGCACATCGGCTGCTTTGACTTCACGAACCGTGGGAACTTTTTTTTCGCCATACCAACGCCAAACGAGCGCCTTGGCAGCTGCATCATAGCCAGCGGTGCATGTGGCACGATAAACTACTTTGGCTTTCTCGACCTGGACGGCACGAGCCTGAAACGTGTGGTGATTTGTGGTGACTAGAATAGCGATCATAAGTGTGGTGTTCTATGCCTTGGGGAAATCGATGCATTTGCTGACGCAAGCTTGGATCGAGGAAATCTCAGATTCCATTTGCGAGAGAACTTCCAGAGCGTCAGAAGCGCAGAGTTCAGCGCCTCCTTCCAGATCCTGTTCAGCATCGGAGATGCCTTCACGAAGATGTGTCATCAGACTGCCCAAGCTCTCCATCAGAGCGCATGCCTGCTGCTGTGCCTCTTTCAATCCTTGAACGTATATTTTGCTGACGATGCTCATGATTCTGAAGGGTTGGAGTTGGAGAGATCGTCCCAGGCAATGACGGTTTTGGATTTGACGATGCCTGTCTTTTTGTCGCGGGATTTGAGCAGGTCAATGAGCGAGTAGAACAAGGTTTCATCAGGTAGGGTTTTGCGAGCAAGAACGCGGAATTTGTGGCCGTCGTCTTGGCGTTTTTCGTAGGTGTGAACCTCTTTGAAAAGAGCCGTGAAATGATCCGGCGCCACAACTTTGAGAATCTGCTTATGCAGATCAGAATCGTGGGCAAAAGAGCCGACTAAAACATCGGACTCAAAGCGGATTGGAAGGATTTTTCCGGCACCGCTCAGGAGGCGCTGCTTTCCTTCACGAGTGGCATCGTTGAGCGGCACGTGCGGACCAGCGAGGCCAGCGGCTTCGAGGCGTTTTTCGATCAGTTTCAACTCTGATTTGTCTTGCTCGATGCGAGTTTTCAAAAACTCTCCACGAGCGATATCGGCTGCAATTTGTTCAGGTGTCATAAGTGTGGATTTGGTTGGTTGTGAGATTAGGAATTGAGACGGCCTTCGAGAATGGCGAGGCGACGATTGGTGTCGGCTTCAAAGCTGGTGAGAGAGGCTTCTTTGGCCTCCAATTCTTTGAGTGCTGCAACAGACTTTTTGCGTAGTGCAGTGCACTCACGTTGAGTGTTCTTGGCATTGTGTCTGAGCGCGGATTTCAGAGCGCGGATTTCAGATTTGATCGACTTGGTTTCGGCTTTAGTTGGCATGGCTTAGAATAAGGTTGGTTGGTTGCTATTTTGTTGTGGTTTTTGAGGCGTAGAAGGTTCGGGTTTTTCGATCTTTTCCCAGGCTGCTGCATGGTGAGAAAATCCGGTGTAAATTCGCACGAAACAGGCGCTACAAAGTGCGTTGTGCGTGCGGTCAATCACGAGAGTTCGTTTCATGACAGCTGGCTTGTTACAGTTAGGCGCTTCGCACTGCATTTGGGTAGATGGTGAGGGATTCAGAACCGGCGGTTTCGTAGCATTGCAGAGCAGCTCCAAAGAACACGCAATGATCTGCGAGTTCGTGTGCCTGGTGAACGTGATAGCTGATGGTCGCAAAGGATATATTTAGAGCGAAACCAATCGTGCTGTAGGTGCATTGCAGCGAAATCATTGCGGTGATCGCTGCGCTAAGATGCCAATCATTCATTTCGCATTTGGGCAATCGAGCAGGATGCTGGTAAGTGTAGATTCCCACATGTTTCATGATCGCTTCGATCACCCGTTTTTGATCTTCGATTACGCGCGCACTCATGACAGTTGGAGGTGTTTGGAGAGTTTGGAAATGAGCGGATCAGAATCTGGATCCAAACGGAATTTCTCTACCATGGAATCTGCAAAGGCAGTCATCGAATGATCCGTGCGACTGCGAACGGCAAAGGATCGAAGCCCGTGTGCAATGGTGCCATGGTCGGAGTAGCCAAAGGCATCTGCGATGCTTTGTAGCGTCCAACCAAGATCACGCATGATCTTCATCATGACGTAACGTGGCCATGTGTAGATCTCTGCTCGCGATTTGCTGCGCATGGCAAATGGATCGATCTGGTAATGCGCGGCGACCAAGTCACAGAGCAAGATGAATTTCTCATAAAGAGCCGGTTCAGTGGTCCAAGAGTCACGACGTGCGATTTCGGCTTGCAGGATGTTCAGTGGCACTTGCTGAATGATTTCTGGTAGAGTCGTTTTCATGAATGTGGGTTCGTGAATAGTTCAGAGATCACCAGTCATTGGCTGGTTCGGCGGAATTGGCAGCGATCACGGCTTCGGCATGGATGAAGTGTGACCAGGTCAGAGCCTCTGCATTGCGAGCAGCAAACTTGAAGCTGTAGCGCAGGCGCTCTGTGATGCCTTTCAGACCGCTATGCTGTGCGAGTTGGCTCAAGATCTCGTAAGGACGATCACCGTCGATCTGGAAGGATTTGGCAGGCCATTTGAGGCCATGGGCTTCGACGATGGCGCGAACGTCTTTTTGCAGTGGTGTCTTGCCAAGGTTCGGGCGATGGATGCCACGGCGCAGCAGCTGGTGCAGCGACACTTTGAAATCTTTGATGATGCGATCGAAGTCGATATCGGTCGTGCTGAAGACAATGCCGCAGTTGTCGGCATCGTAGAGCGCGCGAATGAACTCCATGGCCATGAGAAAAGTGCGTTGGTTAGATCCAAGAACCAGAACATGGAAATCATCGAAGATCAGAACCTTGTCGCGTGTGATGGTTTGACGCAACCGTTGCGTAATGGTGGCAATGCTGCCCTGGGCAGAAACTCCGACTGCATTGGCGACTGCGACAGCAAGTCCTTTGGTTCCCATGCTGGAGAGCACCGGCACAAAATAGGTGTCATTTGGGTGAGCATCGCAGTATTTGCGAAGCGCAGTCGTTTTGCCAATGTGTGAAGCTCCACTAAGAAAGACGGGAGAGCGAGACTCACGTGCGAGATCGCAGTTGAACCAGATCTTGGCGCATGTGTCAGTCCGTACGAATTGCACGCTCGATGGCAGTTTAGATGCGATACCAGCCTTGAGAGCAGAGACTTTTTCTGAGAGCGCTCCAGGAAGATCGTAAGGCTCGCTGGGATTGCGAGGATTGACGTAGGTGCCATTCAGGATCTTGGACAATGTTGATGGATTGACATCGGCCAATGCGCAAAAATCAGAGAGCGCAAGATTGTTGTCACGACTGTGAGCATAGGCCCACTGAATGAGTTGTTGGTTGGCCACTTCGCAATGCGCGATGCGGTTGGTGAGTTCTGCGAGGCCAAGGCCCCAAGGATGGACGTTTGATTTTGCAAGTGCTGTTGTCATTTGGTTGTGGGATGTGGTTATTTGTTGAGGGAAGATCATTGCAGCAAGATCGACGTGTCGATATCGAGCGGCTTGGAAATGGGTTCAGCGGTTTCGCTGTAAAGGTCATCGATCACAGTCGTGGTCTTGATGACTGGTGCTTGTGGCTGGAGAGATTCGAGCAGCACGCGAGCATTGTTGTTGAGTTGATTCTGACGCTTGAAGCCATGACGGAATTCAGTGGCGAGTTTTGCTGCTTTGAAGTCAGCTTCAGCAGCTCCAATTTTCCGTTGCAGTGCATCGACATCGGAGCGCATGACATCATTGTCGCGATGTACTAAGCCAAGGTAAGCACCGCGCAGATCGAAGAGGAACGCACGCTCAGGATTGAATGGATTTACTACGATGGTGATCGCTTCATCGTTCGGGATCTGACGCGGGAAACCATCGAGACCTTGATAGCGTGCTTTGTAGCGGAACGTGCCAAGTCCGATTTCGGCATCTTGAAAACTGATGTGGCCTTTGCTCACAACAACATCGCGTTTGCAGTCGTCATAGAGGCAATCGGCCTCGGCCTGTGGTGAGAGTTTGATCGTGTGAGCGAGAGCAGGTTGAAGAACCTCGGCTGGTGACTGGTTGCGAATGCGGAAAAGGTGAGGGCAATGCGCAGAGACTTGTGCGATCGCACTGCGCTGTGTTTCTGGCATCAGAGCTAGATTCAACCAAGCATCGTTCGCGGGATCGGTGAGAAATTCTGTGGTGATCAAGCCTTCTTCTTCCCATGACTCATTGCGGTGATCGACGCGATCATTGATCATGGAATACACTTGATAGATGGCCTGCACACCTTGCTCGAAAGTCAGGTGCGACAGCTGCAATCCATCGCCGCCGGTGATGATGCCTTGGAGTTGGAGCAGTGCGAGAGTTTCCGCATCGCGGCCAAAGCTGTTGCTTGGTTTATCCATCGGGTTCATGCCGACTTGACCAGGTAACGAGGCGAGCCGGTTGTGAATGATTTTACCCATGCCTTCTTTCAGGGCCTTGGCGTTAGGATTGCCTTTGGCACGCTCTGACCAGCCTCCGACAAATGCCGATTGGCCACTCATGCCAGGCAATGGAATGCGCAGCGATCCATTCGACCAGCGCACGAGCTTTTGTGCTAGGCCGTCACGAAATGCCGCTGTGCCGCGTTCTGCTTGCAGCGTCGTGCCACGTGGCGACCAACCAACTGTTGCGAGTAAATGAATCGCGTAGATCCGGAACTCGCGTTCTGTGAGGCTCTTGTTGGTGCCGTCCATGTTGACACGAGGGCGCAGTCCAGGATTGAACACATAGGTCGAGTAATAATCTACAGCGTTGAACTCCAGAATCCGGCAAAGTTTCTTCTGATAGATCACTTCGAAGTCGTGCCACATGTCATCGAACTGAAGCTCCATGAGTGGATAGCCTCCTTTGCGAGTGGTGAAGACAGCGGGTGTGAGTTTGCGTGCTTCGGTGCGACCGTTGCGAGCAGCAGCAAGCTCGATGTCGCTTGGCCCACAGCGTAGCAGATCGCGATAGCTCCATTTGCGAGGGTGAGTTTTCCCTGGTGCGTTCTGAGGTGCGATCACATAGCCAGGAATGGCAAGATCAAGGTTGCCGCGACGCCATGCGTGAAGACGAACGAGCAAAACATCGTAGGCTGTTTTCGCACAGCGTTGATTCGACTCTACCAGATCCTTCCAGAACTCGATGAATGCATGCGGCAGTTCGCGTGTCGTCTTCGTGTGCCAAAGCTTTGGTTCCAGTCGACGATCAATCAGGAATCTCCAGTTGCGAGTGCGGATGAATTGGCTAACGGGTTTATAGATCGTGTTGATATGCACGTTCATTTCCGCAGCGCATTCATGGTAAACATCCATCTTGCGACCAGAGGTGCTCGCTACGCGCTCTGCAATGCTGTGCAGCTGCTCTGCCTTGACGCGAGTGGCGCGGCTCAGAGAGAGAAACTCTGATTGATCTTCGGCGGGAATAAATTCGAGAGGCATGGTGTTAGACGTGAAGGATGTTGCGAATTTTTTCGAGAGCTGCTTGCTCTTCGTTTTTGATGTCTTCCGGAGTTGTGTCGAACCACTCAGCCAGAGCTTGGTAGCTCATGCGTCCAGGTTCATTCTCAGACCCCATGCGCTGCGCAAGTGCGAGCGCAGAGCGCATGTATTCGAATTCTTCGGGGCTGAGATCTTGGAGCATGGTGTTAGAGTGGTTTGGCAAATTTCCAGACAGTGATTTCAGTTGGGATGTTTTCGATCTTCCCATCGATCAGTAGCGGGGCTGATGTGACATGGCCGGTGATCTCCATATCGAGCAGCTCCGCTTTGACTACACTCTCCGGCACGCTCAGGCGCTGAGCGATGGCACAAGCTGTGCTCTTGCCTTTGGTGAGATCCTTGATGATTTGCTGCGGTAAAGCCATGGATTAGTGCTTTGAGGTTTCACCAAAATAAGAAGCTTCCACGCGTGGAGCGTGAACGCGCTGCGGTGCTTTCAGCAATCGCTCTTGCTCCGTGTGGAGTTTCTTGAGCGTGCGGAACATGAGCATGAAGCCGGTGATGTTTGCGCGTGCGATCATGATGCAAAGCGGGACGATCACGCCTGCGGGATAATAGGCTTTTTGCGAGATGGCCCAAAGGCTGAGACCAAGAGCGCCGGTGTTAGCTGCTGCCAATGCACAGCTGAGGAATACGCCCCAACGGCAACGGGTGATTTCGGATGTGAGGTATTGTTGTGTGAACATGGTTAGTGGGATTGTTGGTATGTTTTTTGGATGCTGGTTAATTGAGCGGGGGCAGAGCGGAAAGTTGTTAGGACTTGATCGCGAGTAAGCTCGATGAGCGGTGCATCAGTTAGTGCCGAAATGACAACGCTTTGCATGATCTCCAGATGATCGAGCAGCTCGATGGCCTGAGACTCTGAAATGCCTAACTGTGCGAGAGTGATTTTCATTTTTCTGACATGTGAGTTTTGATTTGAGCCAACAGGCGAGTGAGGTAATCCTGCATGACGGCAAGATCATCCTCGGCTAAGAGGTGCAAGCGACCGCTCACGGGATTGTGAAGCTCAGCCTCAAAGGCACTGATGATGCTGCCACGATTGACGCGGCCTTCTTTGGTTGTGCCGAACCAGAACTCACGGGCCTCTGCCTTTTTGAGATTGTGCTGCTCTGCAAGGGAGAGCTTTTTCTTGGGCTTTTCCGGTTCAACTTCTGGTGGCGCTTCCAAGTGCATAGCCTCACGCTTGGTGGGCTTGATGATGCCCATTTCCAAGTAGAGTTGGCGCAATGACTCAACGGGAGTGATGCTGTCGAGGAATTGACCGTCAGTCTCTGAAAGTTCTTGACGCTGAGCGACTTCACGCAATGCTTGTGCCGCTTCAGGGCTGAGTCGTTGCTGCTGGATTTGAGTGGCTAACGCGATGTATTTCGCAGCAGTTCGGCTGTCAAAGTTCAAATGCGAACCATGATTCGCATTTGCTTTTCCGATCCTGCGTTCAGCGCTAGGGAATAGTTTTTCCCATCCGCCATGCGGTGTGTTTTCGCGTAAGACGGAAAGCTTGCAGCCGATGAGAATAGCGGTCTGTGCTGCTCCCGATGCTTTGCATCGTGCTTCATGAGCGAACTCGGAAACACGTTGGTGCAAGCCGTTAAGTTCATCAATGGTAGGCACAATCGATTGTGATGGAGCGATGATTTCAGTGGTAGCGACTTCGTATTTTTTGGACATAGTGATTAGCGGATTTCGAGATCAGGGATGCAGCAGGTGATGACTTGGCCGTTGAGCAAGCGGACATTGGCGCGGCCACCGGAAAGGAGTTCAGTGATGGTGCCTTGAGCCTTGTAGGCTTTGGCTGAATAGGTGATGACCGTGTCGCCAACGGCAGCGGTCCATGGAGATTTTAGTGTGGGTGTGCTCATGAGATTAGGATGCCTTGATGAAGTTTCTTACAGCTTTGCGAATGAGTTTGCTGCGGTCGGTGTCTTCTTTTTTTGCAAGTGCCGAAAGCTCTCTGACGACATCTTCAGGGAAGAAGATCAGTAGTGGCTTCTTGCCTTTTGGTTTGGTTCGTTGCGTCGTGGACATGAGAAACACGTTATATCACCGCTATATAACCGCAATAAAAAAATTGCAAAAATGAAAAAAAGTCCTAGAAGCTTTGAACTGCAATGCGTGGAGACGGACAGAAGGGTTTGATTTTGATGGTGCAAGAGGATTTTCTTGCGGAAATTGACACGCATTTTCCTAAATTGGGATTCAGCGATCGAGCTACATTCATCCGAGCGGCAGTCCACAAATACCTAGCAGATCACGGGGTTAGTTTGCCGTTGGAATACAAAGCAGCGCCCCCAAGGATAGGCAAAGCGAAAGGAGGCAGGCCAAAGAAAGTCGCGAAGCCGTTAGCAGTGGTAAAATCAAAGGCATCCAGCAAAGTGTTCTGTATTCCCTTTCTTCACCTGGCAGCCGGTTCGCCGATTGTGGCAGATGCCGAAATGATCGAAGTCGACAAAGATTACGGCAAAGGCCGGTTCATGATCCAGCTGCACGGCGACAGTATGGAGCCACAGTTCAAGGATGGACAACGCATCGTGCTTCGAGACAAATCCAAGCTGAGCCGTCCATTGCTCAAGTATGGGCAACTCTATGCGTTCATTCACGACGGCAGTGCCACCTTCAAAGTGTGGGCAAAAGACAAGTCAGGAAACAAAGTCTTGCGCTCGCTTAATCCTGATCATTCCGACATTCCCGCCGATGAGAACACCGATTGGATCGGATGGTATGATGAGGCTGACAATCCTAAATGATTCCTAACAGATGATTGGAGAAAGAACTTATTTTTTTTGGTGTGCTGTGGGCGTAATCATGGTCGTGCTGATGAAATTGTGGGAATGGTTTTTCCATTAAGAAAATCCTGATGCATTTTTGAATTGAGATAGAATAGCGAATCGCTAAGCTGAGAACGTCATGAGCAGCAACGCAACATATCGGATGAAAATTGGGGGAGCGATTGTCTTGTTTGCGATCGCAGCAATCATAGTCGCCACAAAAATCACCGGGACTAAAAATATTGAGTCCGCTGACAATCCTATATCAAAGCCAAATGTGGCAACGAATCAGGCCAGTTCCATTTACTGGTCAGGGCTATTTTTTGATCTCAAGACTGTCACTAGATTGCAACACGAGATATGGCAGCAAGAAGATGCGGTGAAGATGTTAGTGCGTGCTGGAGAAGTAGCTATCGCTATGGAAAAGCTGAAGGAGCTGAAACAAAAACACTCCGAAGCGGAAGACAAATATGATAAGGATGCAAAGGCTGCGAAGCTCGCCGATCCAGACGACTTCAACATTTACGAAGTATCCATCACGAACTGGAAATATGAAGTCAATGCTGCTCATTTGAAATACAGACTTGCACGCTCAAGCGAAGAGTTGCGAATCACACACACAGAGTATCTGGACAAGTTGTATAAATCGGAAATCGAATTGCCGGAGGACTTCTGAAACGATGCTAACAAAAAAGGCCCTGCCAATTACGGCGGGGCCTTTTGCTTTGTAGGTATGAATTCACTCAACAGGTGGAGGGCCTGAGACATCAGGATCATCGGCATTGAGCTTGGCCATGTATTCTGAATACTCTTTCCACTGTGCCGTGGGAGGTTTGCCCTGGTTAGCTCTGCGACGGTTCTCACGATAGAGCAATACACCTGCGAGATCGATGCGCCACCGGCTCTGCTTTTTCGCCACGGGCTGAAAGGCGAAGATCAGGCCTGTCTTCAAAATGGCATTCATGGTTTTTGGATCCAAACCTCCCATGAGTTGGCAGGCATCTTGGAGTGAACCAAGGCGCTGACGAACTTTGCCTGCTTGGGTTCGGAGAGTGGTGTCTTCGGTCCATGATTTTGGAGCGACATAGGTATCTGCCAGTTGCGGCATTTGACAGGTCTGAACTTCGAGCTTGAACTCGAATTGCTCAGGCTGAACGATGTGGAGTTTGCGTGCTGTGGATTTCATAGGCGCTCAGTTTAGCACGTGAAATGCGCGTCAATTAAAATTGTTCGGCGTGATGAGAAAGCAGCACCATTACGTAATGGTGGAGTCGCGGCGATGGCAGAGTCGCGGCGTCATGAATGTCAAATCAATCTTCGCAAGTAAAACCTTTTGGGTGCAGGTAGTCGTGTTAGTCGCAACTCTCTTCCCTGTCACGAAACAATATCTTGGGGACGAAACGTGGGTGCTCCAAGTGCTCGCAGCGCTGAACGTTCTTCTGCGCGTGGTGACCAAAGACAAGGTCGTCATTTTTCCAGACAGTAACAGCAGAATCCCCACTCTGTTGCTATGGATCGGCTTGGCGGGGTTAGTGGGTTTGTCCTCGCCAAGCTGTAATTCTCTCTCGCGCGGCGTCGATGTTGGCTATGCCGACAAGGATGGCAACACAGTGCAATACGATAGCGCAGCAGGGCTGAAAGTCCGTGTGATCGAAGACGCGAAATAATCTCCCGTAGACGGAATTCCCCAATAGAGGAAAGCGGCTGACACCTCGATCAACCTGAGTCGCAACTTTTCTAACGATTATGAATCAAGCTCAAATCATGGCGATGCAGCAACGCATCAAGGATCGGTTCGCTCCAAAATTGGTAGTGGATGGATTCTGGGGATCGCAAAGTCAGGCCACCTGTCAGCGCTATCTCAGAGCCATGATGCCATCATCACACCCATGGCCAAAATCGGGAGCAAGTGCCTTGACTAAGTTTTTCGGCAAAGCAGGTGATGAAGGTTCTCTAGTGAAAATCGACTTCCCTTATCCGATGTATTACGAAGGCAAGATCGTGCGTTCATCGCGATGCCATGAAAAAGTGGCCGCATCACTCTTGCGGGTCTTGAATACATTGGGCAAGTCTTACGGCACTCGACGTGAGATCATGGAGCCTGCATCTGATTACGGAGGCATTTTCAATTACCGCAACAAGCGAGGTGCGACAACGCTATCATGTCACGCCTGGGGAATAGCCATTGACCTTGACGCTGACGACAATTCATTTCGCGATCACTGGCCATTGAAGGCTGACATGCCCTTGGAGGTGATGGAGGTTTTTTCCTCGGAAGGATGGAAGTGCGCAGGTGCTTTTTGGGGATACGACGCAATGCATGTACAAGCAACTCAATAAGCCATGAACGAAGCCGAACACCTTTATGAATTGGCCTGTGAGGCCGTCAACTTGCAAGCTCACATCAAAGCATTGCCAGATCACGAGCTGCGATTGCTGCGCAACCATGCGGAACACATCATCAAGCGCAATGGCAAAAGCGGAGGGATTCCCGCTCTAATCTGCGGTGCATGCGTGATCGAATCGGCAGACCGTTTTCACCATCAGAAATAACACACCCACTTTATGCTAACACATATACTCGCAAATGCAGGTCCGGCCATCGAAAAGGCGCAAGGAGAAGGAAGCTGGATCACAACCGGCATGGTAGTCGCTCTGTTCGCAGGATTGGCTGCGGTCATCGCTGCCTACAATAAGGGGAAGCAAAGCTCGATGTCGATTGACAACGATCCGCTTCACGTCAAGAAGGCTGATGACTACGTCACGCAAGAAGAATTCGACAAGCTCGAAGGCGAAGTCAAAGAAGGATTCGCGGAGATCCGTCAACGACTCGAAGAAGAGCGCGGCATCGCACGCACCGCCAACGGAGCCATTCACAAACGCATCGATACTACGCAGGCCATGGTATCTGAAATCAAGGGTAAGCTCGAAGGCATGGAAAAACTCTTGAACACGATCCACGATCACATTCTCAACAAACCAAAAACTGGACGATGAAAATTGAAATTCAAATTCTGGAAATCCTCGCCGCTCGCTCTCCGGATCTGGTCCGCGAAATTCCGCTGCGCAATGAAGTGGAGCTGAACACAGGGGAGGAAATTGCCCTGGCTCAAATGAAGCAAACGCTTCGATCCATGGAACGCAATGGCGATGTGACCTTTGTCGGCAACAGCGACACTGGATCCAAATGGACGATCACTGATCGCGGCCAAGCTCGCCTCGCCAAAGCCAAAGAATAATCTCATGAAACCACGATCCGACAGTCTGCACTCGACACTAAGCAGCTCGCAGCGCGATGAACTCATTCGCGTGTTGGCTGACGGTGCACCGTACCGTGAAGCTCTCGAATGGCTCGATGCCGAATGCCAGGTGAAATCCTCGCTTGGTGCTTTATCGAATTTCTATCGTAGTTTCGTAGTGCCGGTGATCGAAGAGCGTCGCAGCTTTGCAGCTGCGCAAGCAACGGCATTGCTCGAAAGCGCTGGAGCTGTGGATTGGGATGCGGCCACCGCGGAAAAGCTACGTCAGATCACTTTCCGTGAACTCAATCGTGACGGTGCCGATATTGACTCGATCAAGACTCTCACGACTCTTGTTCTGAAGGCGAGCAAGCAAGCCGTAGAGGAACGCAAGGTGGCATTGCTTGAGGCCAAGGCCAAGCAGAGCGATGCAGCAGCTGCGGTGCTCGCGGATGAAACTCAGACTGAAGAGGATCGCGTGCAAAAGTTGAAAGAAATTTTCCGGATGGGATAATATGGCAGCAAAGACCAAACAGAGCAAAGAAGCACTCGAAAAGCTCCGCGCCCAAGTGGGTGAGGCGAAAGCGAAGGCAGATGCGAATCCGCTTTGGTCGATGCACCTGGATGAGATCCGGCCACTCACGACAGACCACAAACTTGGCTCGACTCGTAGCGGGTGGGTCAATCCTTATCCGAAAACTGATCCGCGTTCCTTTTTGTTGGAGTATCAATTCCGCAATTTTCACGATCGCGAGCGATTCAAGATTTCGATCATGTCACGGCAAAGCGGCAAAGACTTCACCAGTGAAGGTGAAGCTGCTGAAGATTGCTTGGCTCGACCAGGAACGGAATGGATGGTTGCTGCACCGTCAGAACGTCAGGCGCTGGATTCCTTGGATCAGGGTAAGACTTGGGCTGAAGCATTCGATCTAGTCGTCGATGATTACCAAGAGAAGCGCGAAGGTGGAAGTGAAACACTGCTGAAGTCTGCGGAGATTCTCTACAGCAACGGCAGTCGTGTGCGAGCTGTGCCAGGGAGACCTGATACCGTTCGTGGTCGCAGTGCTAACTTGCTGCTCACTGAGTTCGATTTCTTCGATGATCCTGCGAGCACATGGCGTGCGATTCTGCCATCGATCACCAACCCATTGAAAGGTGGAGAGAAGAAAGTGCGCTTGATCACGACGCCTAACGGCAGTGGTGGCGCCGCGCATAAAATTTGGGGCAAAGATGCGATTGGAAAAACCAAGTGGAGCAAACACCTGGTCACGATCTACCATGCTGTGCTGATGGGACTGCCGGTGGACATCGAGCAGCTCAAAGAAATGTTCGACGATCCGGATGGTTGGGCGCAAGAGTTTGAGTGCAAGTTTCTTGATGGCTCGAACGTGTTGCTTCCTTACGAACTCATCAAGCAATGCGAGAGCATGAATGCCACAGAGGCATGGAGCTTGGCAGATGGCCTTGCAGGTGGATCTACCTATTGCGGCGTGGACTTCGGTCGTCAAAACGATCCTACTGTTTGCTGGACGGTGCAGCGTGTGGGCAAGATCCTTGTGACACGTGAAGTCTTAGTGCTTCGCCAAATCACCACTCCTGATCAACAAAACATTTTGCAATCACGACTCCGAGCAGCAGACCGCACGTGCTACGACTACACCGGCCCTGGTATCGGCCTTGGTGATTACCTTGTCGCTGATCGCAGTATCGGCCAATGGAAGCCAGAAGCGCATCTCATGGGCAAGCTGGAACTCTGCACATTCACCAGTGCGTTCAAGCGGTTGATTTTTCCTCGCCTGCGTCGTGCGTTCGAACAACAGGAATTTTTCATCCCGATTTCCAAAGAAGTTCGCGAGGATCTCCATGCCATGATGCAGACCTTCAACGGCAATGAATACAACTACTGGTCGCCTCGCACTCGTGAAGGCCACAGTGACCGATGCACGGCAGCTGCGCTCGCGATCCGTGCAGCCGGTGATGGCTCACCTTCGGGTGGTTACGCGGGATTGAGCGGCAACGGATTCTCTCGTGAAAACATGAGGCTCGGAAATGGCCTCTAAAATGCCAAAATCAGGCTCTGACCGCACGATACCCGCAATTTGACTCACCCCCCTCTCAAATCGAACGGCACAAGCGGCACAGGGCAATTTCATCAGGCGATCAAACCATTCGATCCAACTTTCTCCAAATCTGCACAAAAACCACGATGGACATACCCAAACACTACGACAAAGCCGTCACGCCATGGGATCTGCAACGGCACATGGAAACCACTGGCAATCCGTTCGCTGATGCGCGGCGTGCCGATGCCATCGAGTATGCCTTTCGAATCAAAGATGATCCGATTGGAGATCTCAGAAAAGCAGCTCACTGTTTGTTGGCTGCTGCTGAAGAGTTGGAGAAAGTGAAAACAAATGACTGCCAAATAAAAGATGATTGAACGAATGTTAAACGAATTTCTGATGAATGACTTCCAACATGCCGCTGCAACGAATCGAAATAGATACAATCAACTGCGTCGTGATTTTCAAAACGAAAACCGCAAGCGTGCTACGACATTGGTGGAAGTACACAGCAGCGAAACGAATCCGATCCGTGCTCTGGCCTCGCGATTCTTCTTTGTGCAGGTGTATCGAGACAATGGATTCGTGCGACTATCAATCAACCGCACGGAATTAGACAATGACGGCAACTGGAGAGCTGACATCACATGGGATGAACTCATGCGATGCAAGATCGAAGCCGGTTATGGTGACAAGTGGGCCGTCGAAGTCTACCCACCAACAGAGGCCGTGGTGAATGTGGCCAATATGCGGCACCTGTTTTTACTCGATGAAGCTCCTGAATTCGCATGGAAGAAAGAATCTTTCGCGCCCCATAAGGAGTAAGCGCCACGCATAGTGGCTGGCTACGAATAGCGGTGATGATCTTCGCCGTGCCACAGAAAAGCGTCATCGTCGGCCCCAAGGGAGAGCCACTTATTTCCGCGCAACGCGTCAAGCTAGAAAAGCAGACGCGATTCAATCCATTGCGGAATTGGACGCCTGATGTGCTAGTGCGCCAACTCGAAGCGTATGCACGCGGCGAGATCAGCCAGCTGGCATGGGTGATGGATTGGCTAGAACGGCACGATGACATTCTCTCCACTGTGGTACCCAAGGCCAAAGGCGCTGTCGCTCGATGGGGCTACGATGTTATAGCCAAGCCGGAGGTTACCCGTGAACAAAAAGCGTTGGTCGAAGAGCAGCAAGCAGTGCTGCAGTACTTCTTCGGAAACCTCACCACGACCGACGCCATCGAGCGTGAAGAGCGCGGCGGGATGAAATTGCTCGTGCGTCAAATCATGGATGCCTATGGCAAGGGTTACTCCGCGCACCACATCATCTGGAAGCCAAGCCGTAATGGATTGACGGCTGAACTGGTCAAGGTCCCGACATGGCACTTTGAAGTTACCGACGGGGAAATGAAATTTTTAGAGCATCCATCTGCCATGCGTGGCGTGGGACTCGAAACACTTGGTGGTCGTGGTGCATGGCTTTGCGCGAAAGGACGCGGTGTGATGCTAGCTGGCGCGCTTGCTCGCATGTTCAAGCAGATTCCACTCCAAGACTGGTTGACGTATTGCGATCGCCACGGCATGCCTGCATTCATTGGTCAGACCAACGCGCAAAAAGGATCGCAAGGATGGCAAGACATGGCGGATGCTGTGGCTGCGATTGGCAGTGAGTATGGCGCGGTGATTAACACAGGTGACCTCATCAAGACGCTTGATCTGGCTACGACTGGCCAACTTCCCTATAAGGAACTCATCGAGCGCATGGATCGCGCACAGATCATGCTGTGGATGGGTGGCGATTTGTCCACGATGTCTCGCGAAAATGGCACTGGCTCCAATCCGCAGCAAGAAGACGCTGACGAACTCCATGGCGACAATGCCGAATGGGTGAGCGAAATCATCAATCGTGGCCTGTCCACACAAGTGCTCGATTATTATTTCAGTGGATCTCCACACCTGGTCGAGTTGCGACTTCGCACCAAGATCCGTCAAAACCAAACGCAAGAACTAGCAGCAGTCGATCACGCTCGCAAGCAAGGCATTCGCATTTCCAAGTCCTGGTATATTTCGAAGTTTGCCGTTGTGGAAGCTGACGACGATGAACCGGCTCTTGGCGAGGCATTGACGCCGCCACCGGCTCCGGCACCAGCTGCTGATCCGAACGCTGTCAACTCTGCCGAAGGCGACACGGCCACCATGCTGAAGACTGCACTCGCCGATGCCATCGGAGTGCGATCGCAAATGCTCGATGGTCTCGACAGCCTCATTGCCGATCTCGCCAAACGTGGTGCTGAAGATATCACCGATGAAGAGTTTCTTCAGTTCGTCGAGCAAGCGGCCATGTCGCTTCCTGAACTCTTTTCGGCTGATGCTGCACATGAATTATTTCTGAATCTCGAAGCTGCTCTCGGCACTGCTGCCACTAACGGAATCCGTCAATCTCTCTCCAAATGAAAATCAAAAAGAAATTCATCAACGCGCTCAACATTCTCAGTGGCCTGCATTCCTCGCTGGCTCTTGGCGAAAATGAAAAAGAATTGCGCTATCGCCTCAGCCCCTACGGTGAATATCCAGTCACTGATGAAACGGGCAACAAGATCATGCAAGTGATCGACCAAGAAGCGGCCAACGCCATGGCTCAAAACTTCACAACGCTTGCCAGCAAGATCGCCAACATGTTCAAAGGCATTCCGATCTATGAAGGTCATGCCGACAATGCTCGTTGGTCTGAACAAAACCCTGGACACAAGGCCAGCGCGATTGGTCGCATCAAATCCATTGAAGCCGGTGATGATGGCATCTATGTCACATCCGTTTTCAACTCTGAAGGCGCTGAGCTGATCAGTGGCGAAGCACCGAAGTATTCTGGTCACAGTCCGCACTGGAGGCTGACCCCGATTGCAGGCCGTCCCGGTTACTATCGCCCTGTGATCCTGTGGAGCGACGCCCTCACCAACACACCAAACATCGTCGACAACATCATCGCTATGAACTCAGCGGATGAAATCGACATCGAAGAATTTTCCGAAGAAATCGAAGTCGATGAAACGGACGAACAAAGCACAAATATGAAACTGACTGCATCTGCATTGAAAATCCTCGGCTTACTGCCTGAGGCTCAACCAACCGCCGAAGAGATCTCTGCTGCTGTGGAGAAACTCTTCAGCCAACTCGAAACTGAACGCGCTGCGAAAGTAACCGCTGAAGGTGACGTTACAGCTGCCAATTCCCGCATCGGTACCATCGAAGGTGAACTGACTCAGATCCGTTCACATGCCGTCGATATCGTGGTCTTGGACGCTATCAATTCTGGTCGTATCACTGAAGCGCAAAAGCCACAGTGGGTCACGGCTTTGAATACCTCGTTTGCCTCTGAACACGCCAAGCTGATCAACCTTGTGCCAGTTCTTAACACGGCATCTAAATTGGGCAATGTCTCCCGCACTGTGGACGTTGCGAACTCCGGCGACATCGCTGACCAGATTCGCGCCTACGGCAAAGCGAACAACATCGATGTCACGAACTCGGCAGGTTGGGACAAAGCCTTCCAAGGCTGGAAGAATTCTCAGCCGGTTCACTAACTCGTTTTCAATCTCAATCACAATTCATTTCCATATATGAAAAACAACAATGGGTTCACGCTCCTAATCGCGTGCTTGATGGCAGCCTTCATGGGGCTGGTTCGCGCGTTGGCTCCACGAGGTGTCGATGCACTCAATACTGCTGGTACCTTTGGCGACACGATTACTCGCACGGCTGAAGGATCTGGTGTCAACAATCACTTGCTGCTGACCTTTGGCACGGCACCAGGCTCACAGGTGAAACTCTGCACAGCATCGACGCGACCGTTAGGCTTCGCCGAAGATGACGCAGCAGCTGGAGCCAAGGTGTCAGTGGAGCTGCTCGCCGGAGCAGCAACACGAATCGCTATTGGCTCCAAAGCGATCGCAGCTGGAGTGCGAGTCTATGCCACGGCAGGCGGAAAACTGACCGATGCAGTGGTGGCCGGTGCTTATCTGGTCGGCGAATCGCTAACCGCTTGTTCAGCTGATGGTGCCGAGTTCGTGATCATGCCTCTCAGCCCCGTGATCAATCCTGCGTAATTCAACTCAATTGTTTCCTTATCATCTATAAAAATATGAAAGCTCCTTTTAATCCTCTGTCACACTTTCTGGCCTTCACCGGCGCAAGTGTGATCTCTGACGCTCCCATGTTGGGAGAAATCACCGTGGCAAACAGCTCGCAAAACTATGCAGGCAGTTTGGCACAGGACATCACCGGCTACCTTGCTGGTCCTACCTCTCCTGACGAAGAGGATCGTTTCAATCTGCTTTTCCCTGGAGTGCAGACCAACGATTTCTTCCAGTTTGCCAAAGCTGATGATGAAGCCTACTTGACAGAGGCCGACGACAGCGACATTCGCAATGCCGGTGCCTCGTTCAAGCGTGTGCAATACCGTGGCACGACTGTGACGGATTCGACGATCCAAAAAGGTCTGACCATTCGTGTGGATCACAAGCGTTTGGCCAAGGTGAACGGTGTCATCGTTCCTGGTTGGGAACAACGCTATGCCGCTCAGCTCAAGAAGCGCTTGATCCGTGCTGACAAAGTTCGTGGCCTCGCTCTGCTTGATGCCGCTGCGACGAATGCCAACGTGACTTGGTCAAGCAGCTCCAATCCCGATGGTGATCTCCGCGCCATGGTGCAGCTCACGCGCACTGGATCTGGGATGCTCCCCACTCACGTGGTGATCGGAAATGCCGCGATGCAGGCGCGCCAAGATGCCTATGAAGCTGGCACTCGCACCAACGAATTGGCCAACCATGCAGCTTACACCATGGAGGCACTTGCTCGCTACCTTGGATCGCGTCAGGTCATCCTTGAGGATGGCATCAAGCAAACGGCCAAAGGCGCGGCGAAAGCCGACGTTCTTGGACTGGTGGCCTACTCCTACAGTGCTGAAGAATCGCCGATGCTCGATGATCCATCGAACATCAAGCGTGCCTGGTCTCCTGTGTTGGGTGGTGGCGAGTGGGGTGTCGCAATCCAAGAATCTGCCGTCTACACAGACATCACCGTCTGGCATGACAGCAAAATCTTCGTGCCGCTCACCGCTGGCATTCGCAAGAGCACGGTGTCACTCAGCTAATTCTAACCATCTACATCACAACTGATTTTATGGCAGCAAAAAGCAAACCAACCGACAAAGCCGCAATCGACGCTTACTATGCAGAACTTCTGCAAGCCAAGGTCGCTGCGGGTCTTCCACTCGAAGACGCTCAGGATGTCGTAGCGCGCCAACGTGCGCAGGATCATCCTGAACCTGAGACTGAAGCATAACAGCTTCACCTTTGATTCCATGCACACCGGCTGCGGTCGGTGTGCATTCTTCAGAGGCTAACTCACCATTACGTAATGGTCACCACAACTCACACAACTCTATGATCTGGACTACACTTACAACCGACGATTTGCTTAGCTCTATGACAGAGCGTGAGCGCCAAGACTTTGGCAAGGTTAGCGTAGGAGAATCCGTCGAAGATCGCGTTCTGCCGATTCTCGTAGATCTCGTGGCTGAGATCCGAGGCTACATCGCCTCACACTCTCCGAACACGATCAGCGCAGACACGACTCTGATTCCGCCATCTTTCAAAGCCAAAGCAGTTGCGATCGCGCGGTGGCGTGTTTTGATTTCCGTTCCCGGATATCAGCCAGGGGATGCACGCAAGCTCGACTTCGAGAAAGCGGATCAATTTTTCACGAAAGTGGCAGAGGGCAAGATTCGCCCCGAACCGGCTGACGATGCCATTCCGACACAAGTTGCCGCAACGCAATCTGCAAATGTAGAAGTAGTGTCTGGTCCAGGTTCACGGACGGGCCGCGATCGCATGAATGGCATGTAAAGAATTCCCAACCCGTCTCAGTAGCGCAAGCGAAGGAAAAGTGAGACGGTGACCGCTTGAAAGTAAGCATTCGTTTGGATCAATCAGCCTGTGGAGTGAGTTTCAGCTTGCTCCACAGGTAAATCACCAAAACCATGGCTCTCGATTTCACCACTGCTCAACCATTACCATCTGTCGTCGCACAGATCAGCAGTCGCACGCCGATTGGCTCACGACTCAATAGCGCTGAGTGGGCTGCGGTACCAGCTGCGCTACGCATGCGCTCGATGTTCTCAGCTCGTGTCGAATCTGAACGCTTTCTCGAAGAGGCACAGGCACGCATTCTGCAACGTGTGGCCATGGCTCGCAAAGATGGCGTGACGATGGATCGTGCTCGCTTCATTGTCGAAATGCAGGATGAACTTCGAGCGGATGGCTACATTCCTGATCCTGATTTGGTGGGAGGGCTGCAAGATTTATCATCGGCTCGACGCCTTGGTCTGATCTGGGACATGAACATTGCCATGGCTGAAGGATATGGACGCTGGTTAAGTGACCAAGATCCGGACATGCTGGCTGCTGCACCGGCGCAAGAACTCGTTCGACTCGAAGATCGAGTGGACAAGCGGCCATGGCCTGCGATCTGGAGTGAAAACGGTGGCCAGTTCTATGGCGCTCCATCCGCAGATTTTCCCGATGCACCAGGGCGCATGATGGCGCTGAAAAATGACATCATTTGGCAAAAGATTTCAGAGTTTGATACACCATGGCCACCGTTCCGCTGGGGTTCCGGCGTGGGCCTGCGGAATGTCCGCGCACGCGATGCGATCGCACTTGGTGTGATGCGTGCCAATCAATTGGTCAAGCCATTGAGCGTGCCGTTCAACTCAGAACTGAAAGCTTCACTCAAAGGCATTTCCCAAGCAGGCAGGAACCGGATCGAAGATGATCTGCTCGGAGAGGTAGAGATTGACGGTGATGAAATTACACTGACACCATCCATCGCTGACTATGAAGCGCAGGCGGCAAGAAAGTCAGAAAAAGTGCCAAACATTTTGGATCAGCTCGAAGCACCTGACACAATTCCTGAACTAGCCACGGCTCTGAGCGCTCAAGTGAAAGTCTCTCCACGCTTATTCACCATCACGAAACCTGATGTTGTGGACGCTGTGGAAACAGCCATTCGCAAAGCCAATGAGATCACGAAAGTCACCAGCGAAGATACACTGACGGTGCAGATCCGAAGCAAAGGGATCGAGTTTGATCCGAAGACAAATCGAGTGGTCATCGGTGCCAGTGCCATCACGCCTGGTATGCTCACTCTTGTGGGCCTTGCGCAATGGCTTAACCACACACAGATGCATGATCGTGGTTCGTTGGTAGGTCTCACGGCAACGGATCGTGTGCCAGAGCTATTGCCAGTGCTTGAGGCCATACAGAGCAGTGTCGGCTACGCAAAACTTAAAGCTCGTGCCATTCGTGAAAATCGTTTCGAGCTGCTCGAAGCGCAATCACTTTTCGCGTGGGCATTTGCTCAATTTGGCGCATCTACCAATACATTGCTGATGAGAGAATGGCGCATGATTCGATTGGGGCTGACAGATTTATTTCCTGAGCTTACCTGGACACCTTTGGACTTCGTGCAAATTCGCACGGCCATGCAAAAGTTTTTTCAGCCATGATCAAGGTTAGCGTCAACATGCCTAAGTCACGCATCGAGATCAAGATCTCGTCGGCAGTGCGGAATCGGCGTGCTCTGAATGCTGCTCTGGCATCTCGATTGGTTGATCTTCTACGCGATCACTTTCATCAGAAAAATGCATTACCCAATGCCATGGGTGCAGCGAAAACGAACTTCTGGAACAAGATCGCTCAAGCAACTCAAGTGGCCGCGATCACAGATGATGGCGCGACAATTGCGATCGCAGATCAGCGCGTAAACATCCACATTTACGGTGGCCGCATTGTCGCCAAAGCCGCTGGAGCACTCACGATCCCATTGATTCCTGAAGCACGTGGACTTTTCGCGAGATCCTACGAACTCGCCACTGGTCGTGATCTTTTCATTCTGCGATCAACAGATGAAAACAAAGCTTTTCTGGCTGAATCTACGAGCACCGGCATTCGTCGTGTGTATGTGCTCAAAAAGTTCGTCAACGTCGAGAAAGACCCAACGGCACTGCCAAGCAACGACACCATTCAAGCTGCTCTTTTCGAAGAGGCCAGCGACTTTATCCAACGCCAAACTCAATTGTCATGAGCAAGTTATACGACCTTCGCCAAAATCTGAAAGCCTCCATCATCGGTGCCGATATCGGCTGGACCGAAGACAGTGTCATCATCAAGCGTCAAACCTCGCTGTGGAATGATGTGGCCACGGCCATCAGCACTGCGAAACATGGCTGCGTACTGCACATTGGCATCGCGCAGGGCAAGAGCGAAGAGGATGAAGGATTGCTCGACCAGGTATCAGTGATCTTGACCATTCTCACCACACCACAAGTCGATGATGAAGCGACACCCGAAGAGGATCTTTTTGAGGATTTGCTCAACCATGTGAACGGCCTCTATCTGAGCGAAACGGAGCACTGCAACAATTCCTTTGTCTACAAGTCTTGGACTGATCAAGACGTCGAAGCTGATGGAGGGACACGTTATATGGCTCGCCAAATCGTGTTTGCCAGACGACTAGACTTAACTAAAGCGGCATCATAAGGAGCGAGAACCGCTCTCTTTGAAGGGTATGGCTTTCACCTACGATGGGGACCTCGCCACGATGTGGCACTTCCTCAATCAACTCCGAAAGTCATGTCAGTAGCACGCACTCGCAAAGTTCTTCCTAACGCCTTTTTGTTTTTTGCTGCCGCAGGTAGCACGAGCGAAAGTGGTGGTTCCTCAATCACGGTCTCGGCCACGGCTAAGCCGGACAACACTCCGATCACCAACTGGCCTGCGCGGCCATGCACGTTGGAGTTCGACATCGAGCACGAGTTTGAAGACGACACCGTAAAATGCCCGTCTGAAACAGGCGGATGGCGCAACGAAAAAGAGCGTCACCTCATTGGCACAATGCTCACGTTCACAGAAAAGACCTGGACGGAAAACTATGAGCGTTTGCTTTGGGCTCTGCCTGCTGCGGTCGCAGCTGATACGGCTCAAGTTCCTTTCAGCAATACCAATCCTGAAATCTACGGATGGCTGAAAATCCAAGAGCGCGATCAAGCCGGTGCCGATATCGTTCTCTGCGATGTCTATGGTGTGCTGCGCTTGACTGGTGGTACTGCCGTGAGCGGCAAAACCACGCGGCCTGAGTATGAATTCGAGGTCCGTCCGAACGCGCTCAATACATGGGTCGCACCCGTTTGATTTTTGTAGGTAGTTGTCTCCATTAGTCGAAAGCTGGTCTCGCGAGTGCGAGGCCAGCGAACTACCGAAAGCCTTATGCTGTTGAGCAGGTCCCGAAGGGACGCGGGGCCTGCCTCAAAACCTTTCTGATACCTCATGCCCACTGCTCCTACATCGGCTTTGCCATCGTTGCCATCAGCCTCTGCACCAAGTGCGATCATTGGCGATGTCAGTATTACTGCGGAGGTACCGCTCTCGCACGTAGCGGATCTTCCAACGGCCTCAGCTCCTACGGCAATCATTGGCGATGTGAGCATCACACCGACAGCTCCGCTATCTCATGTCGCAGCATTTCCAACGGCCACATCAACAGGGGGTGCGATCCCTGCGCCATTTGTCAACACTCAGACAGTAATAGTAATGCGAGTGACAGGCACTAGTGACCCTAATTGCGATGGCGATTATTATCCAAACGTGCAGCAAGGCAGTGACCCATTGGTGGAGGGCTACACCTTGGACAATGCGCCTTGGGATTTATACAGTCAACAACCTAGTCGTTTTGAATTTTCCGGCATCGCCTGGGGACTGGTTCACATGGACGAGTTTGGAGACCACGCCGGAGGGTGGACTTCTAACGATTCACCATACCCGCCCACTCCTGATCAGGCGACAACGTGGACTCCTAACGATTCAGAGGGAGGCTATCCAATCGTAGTAGATGTCTCAGTGGAGATAGAAATCCCTTTTCCAGCTCCAGTCACAGTCCTACCAACCCTTCCTGTGCCAGTGGCACCAACTCCGATTTTACCTTAATCATTTATGACTCCGATCACCACGACCATTGCAGCAGGCGACACCTTGTCGATCACGACCATGCCACAAGGTGGCAGAGCAACCATTACTCACACAGGCTATCTTCAGCTGAACGAAATCGTAGACTCGGCATCAGTTGGCCGCTATGAAAGTCGGAGTGGTGGCAGTGTGACTCTCGACGTTACGAACTCGACGTGGTCTGCCAAGAATCTTGGACCGACCGCGCTGGAAATTACCATCGAGAAAGCCTTCACCGAAATTCTTGGCACTCCAGCGGTAGCTCGTAAGCTTGCTGTCGGAGCGACTACGGCAAACACTGCACTGACTTCCACGGCTCGCCGAATCTCGATGCGAGCGGTGGGTTGTGACGTTCGATTTGCTATCGGTGTAGGATCGCAGACAGCGACAGCAGATTCACATTTTATCGCAGACGGCGAACGTCTTGATTTTGCCATAGCTGCTGGCAGCAACATTGCCGTGCTACGCAATGCCTCTACGAGCGGCACAATTGAACTCACGGAATTGAGCTAACAGACTTACTTGAAATCTCATGCGACTTTTATCTTCAAGACTCTCTGCTACTGGCAACGCTTCGCGAGCGTTTTCCTTCACAGATGCTGACGCTAAAGCGCATTACAATGCCCTAGTTGCAGCTGGTGTGCCAGTCACGCCTAACTATGCCCGCCGAATCAATTTGGCCTTTGTCACGCTTGCCAATGCTGGCATCAAAGACGAGCTGATTCTCGGTTGCTATTTTGGCAGTGACGGACAAGTAGCAACGGGTAACCCGATTCCTTTCGTGGGGACGGCCCGTGCTGTGCAAGGCACTTTCTCGCGTGGTGCGAATGGCTGGACGGCGGACCAAGCTGCCACCCAAGGAATTGCATTCACTATCCCTGACACCCGCACGGGGACGGTAGTGATTGATTGCGTGCCAGGCGGAACGGTTGGCAGTGCCTCGTCGGGGACTGTGGCCATGGTTTCCGGAAACAGTGGCACTTGGTGGAACAATGGCACGCTTTGGGGCTACAATGGCACTTCGAAGCCTCAGCAAACGCGATTCGCCAGTGGCAGCTTCACACACCAGACATCCCAAGTGGGGCAATCGACAGTAGCACGGGCCTTGCCTCGACATTCTCGGCAATTCCGCGTTCACGCGTTCACCTTCGGCTCTGCATCAACCGATTTGTGGGTGGACGGCACGCAGTCCACACCAGTAACCCGTGACAATCCGGTCGGTGTTACCGCTCAGACAAACTTCTCTCTTTTTGCTCGCAATTTTAACTCCTCCACATTTTCTAGCATTGACCGATTTATTGGAACGGTTCGCACTGCAATGGTTTTCAATCGCGAGCTGACTACGACCGAAGCGCAAGCCGCTACCGTGGCCGCAATGATTCTTGATCCTGCTCCCGTGCTGATTATCATCGAAGGCGATAGCACGGCTGAAGAAGTTGATTTCCTCACTCGCACCGTCGACCACTGGGGCAAAAAACTGGAAGCGAAATCGAACTGGCAGAACGTCCGCCAAGTCAATGTTGCTACAAGCGGCATGGCCGTCACGGGAATGGATGGATTTTATACCAACTGGACCAATCAGTGCGCGTGGCTCACACCTGCCGCATTGGGAAAAACGGTATGGTTCAGCAATCAGGGCGGCATTAACGATATCGGATTCACTGCCGATACCACGGCCACGATCTACAATGCCCACAAAACGTATGCAGCTAAAGCTCGCGCGGTAGGGATGAAAACCATGATTCACACCTCGCCCGTGCCGATTGCTCCCACCTGGGACAGTGCCAAGCAAACGCGCCTCATCGAGCTAAACGCTCACATCCTCGCCAATGCCTCCGCCGATGGATTTGATGCCGTCATCAATGCCGCCGCAGTCGTCGATCTATCCAATGCCGCCAACCGTGTCGATGATGTTCATGCAAACGGCACAGGAAATGACCTATGGGCGACGGCAATTAACGAAGTGACCCCTTGATTTCAATGTCCAACTTCATCACATCAATCTGGAAAATCAGCTGGATTCCGACATCCGGATCGACGTTGATTCTTCTCGATCTGGGAGACCTCACCACGAGCGAGCCCACCAGATCCGCGCAACAGAACAACGCGGAAACGGGAGCGATCTTTGTCCCCGACGCGAGCAACATCCCACTAGGCGGAACCAGTCGATCATTCTCTTGGAATCGCGTCCGCAGCACTTCCGATCCGCGATCGTTGGCGATGCAAGATGAGGCCCTTTTCCCTTGGGGGACAACGGGCAAGATCCGAGTCGAAGTGAAGGATGGAATCATCATCAACTATGAGCGATCTGCTGTCTTGGGAATCTCGCCATCTTATGTGCTAGCTCCGGATCGATTGATCCAAGCTTTTGATGCTCGTTTGGGCAAACCACAGTTCCCTGTTTTTGTGCCTGGCAGTCTGACCGCAGGCGTGACCGGCGCGGCCTACTCGAAGACGGTCACGACCATGGCAAACATCGCAGCCGGGTTTACGGTTTCGATCATCGCAGGCACCTTGCCAACAGGGCTGACTTTGAACGGATCAACAGGGGTGATTTCAGGCACGCCAAGTGCCGCCGGAACATACAATTTTACCATCAGAATCGTGGACGGATTAGGAGCGAGAAATCACTCCAATGCGTCCATCACCATTACGTAATGGCCATGGCTGAAAACACCCACAAAATCGATATCGTCACCACGGGGAACACCAGTGGATCTGAAGCCGTCAAAGACTCTCTGAATGAAGTCAATCAAGCAGCTCAAGATCCTGCGGTGATCGATGCCACAGAGCGCCAAATCGAGGCACAAAAAAAGCTCGACCAAGCGAGCAAAGATTACCAGTCGAGCGCTCAACAATCGACCACGGCCACGGGTGATTTCAGCGCAGCTCTCGACAAGTCAACCAAGGCCAGTCAAGGCACCGAGCAGGCCGTTCAACAAGTGTCTCGACAGGTGGCAGGAATGGCACTTGCGCAGGGGGCTCAACTGCTTTCTCAGTTTGGCCAATCCATCGCAAAAATGGGCGAAAGTCTGCGTGAAGTAGACCCTGAATTAGCCAAGACAGTTAGCTCTGTCGGCGGGGTTGGCGCTGCGATTGGAGACGTGCTCGGAGCTGCTTCGACAGGGTTCAGTGCAGGTGGCCCGTGGGGCGCTGCAATGGCGGCCATGGTTTCCATCGGTGGCAAGGGCTTTGCTGCTATTACCGCAGATGCAGCTGCTACCGCTCAGGCCCAAGTAGAGCTGCAACAAACCATCAAAGCGAACGCTGACGAACTCGAAAAATTTGCCACCAAAAAAGAAGGCCTCAAGCTCGATGCCACCTATGCCAAAAGCTGGGAAGGAATGCTGGCCATGATTAACGCTGTCAACGCAGCAGTGCAGCAAAATGCACAGCTGGAAAAAGAGCGCAGATCCGCTGCTGCGGACATTGGTGAAAGCGGAATGGACGCTCAACGTGCCATTATTAACGCCCAACTGGCCAGCAATCAAATCACCGCAGCATCAGCAGCTGCACAATTGGCAGATCTCCAACGCCAAGAGGCTGAAGCAATTCGACAATCTGCGATCGCTGAGGCGCGTGATCGGCATGCGATGATGCAAGAGCAACTGGAAGCCGCAAAGCGCACGCTCGAAGGAATCGAAAGTCAAAAGCAAGCAGCTCTGAATTCCTTGGCTGATGCTGAAGATCGCTGGAGTAAAATATCCGAAGATCCTTCGGTGTCGGCTGACCGTAAAGGGCAAGTGCAAGCGGCCATCGAATCAGCTTCAGCAGCAGCGAAGAAAGCCGATGAGCAGCTCGCAGAAGCGGCAAACAATGTCACGCTTCGAGTCAATGAACTAGAGACCTCGCGAAGATCTTTGGAGATTGAACTTTCACGCATTGACGAGGTGGCGAAAAACCAAAGCGTGGTGACAACGGCAAATGCCCTGGCAACTGCGGTTGAACAAGGCAATGCGCAAGCTACACAGCTGCTCAAAGATGCAGCCAAAGCCGCTGACGCCACGGCAAAACAAGTGCAGGAACAAGGGGGCGCTTTGACAGGTGCCTTTGCCCAAACCAGCGCTCAAATTCAGTCCTTACTTAACGACAGCATTCCTGATTCTCAGCAAACAGCAGAGATCATTCGTGCCATTGGCGATCTGAAAAACGCAACTCTTCAAAAGGATCAATCAATCATCGCCGGTCTGGCCTCGGCTACAGCTTCGTTGCTGGCACAAAAGCGTCTGATCGATGCGCAAGCGGAACAACTTAAACAGCTGGAAACACGATGAGCATCTGGACGATTAGCGGTCAAACTGGCAAGGCCCTCGGATCCTCAACCGTCGATCTGGAGGTCACCAATTACACCAATGTCAGCATCACTCATAGCAACCAAGGCACAGATTCGTTGTCCTTTTTTGTTCGCTGCGATGATCGCACCTCTGACCCTGCTTATTTGCCAGAATACTTGCAGAGCATCAGTATTTTCCGCTCAGGAACTCGGCAGTTTGTCGGCTACGTCACCAAGCCAAAATTCGTGCTACAAAACGGAGTGTTCGGCTGGAAGATCGAAGCACAAAACGGTTGGCAAGAACTGGATCGCGTAGCATTGAGCGACACGGACAAAGAGTATCTCAGAGCGCAAGGTTCTCTCAGCGCTACGATTACCGACATCATCAACAAAGCAATCGCCGGAGGTGCGAGGATTTCCTTGGGTAGTATCGGATCGATGTTCGACATTCCGCCGATTTCTTTTCGTGGTACCACATGCGGGGCCTCGCTCATCGAGCTGCTGCGAGTGTGTGCCGATGCCGTGGCTTATTTCGACTATAGCGCAGGTGGAAATCCATCCCTGAACATTGTCCGGCGCGGATCTGCCAGCGGCAAAACGTTTACCTTTGGCACGGATGAATTGGTAGAGCCGTTCGAGTGCTCTCCCATACCAGGTGCCACACCAACGAAAATCACCGTAGCCTATGCGACGCGGGACTCCAACGGCATCGTGACTGAGACTGTGCAGACAGCTGGATCTGGAGCTGATACTCAAAGTGTAGTTTTGACCGCGCCTAATTTCGCGGACTTCCAAACGAAGGCAGCGGCATCAGAGATCTCGTTACTCACGAGCACCACGGCAAACTGGACCATGGCTTACACCAACAAGCTTGATCCTAAGATCAAAGATATCGTCGGCATTCCAACTCCGTCGATGGCGTCCATTTCCGTTTATACTGGCAGCGTGGCATCGGACAAAACCTTGAGCAGTATCACAGGTCTCACCGCTTCCATCACGACGACGTCGCCCAATACCAGAGTTGTGGTCACGGGCAGCTACAAGGATTGGATGTCAAAGCTAGGAATCACAGCAGGGGAAGCCGAATTTGAAGCGGAGTTTTTCTGGCTCTATCGTCGCACAGTTGGTGGTGGTGCCGTCGATGATCCGGATTGGGCTACGGCATTGCTGGCCGCAGGGGCAGTCAAACACCCATCAGGACTGATCTTTTGGAACGGCACTGAAGATGCACCAGGAATGCCCACCACATACCCGAACGGTGACAGAGGCCAAGTGCTGCGTTATGTGTGCCGATTCACGGCCACGGCTATCTCGCGCAATATCACCTCGCTGACAGCTCTCCGAGATCCAGGCGACTACGGCACGCTGGCTCCGCCTGCCGATCTGGCAGCAAACCTGTTGGCCGCGCAGAATTTCGTGCCTTACGAGGGCCAGTTCGGCCTATCTGGCTGGCACTCATTGGAGAGGTTGGTTAACCGCAAGATCAGCTTCGGAGGGCTCACATCGAGATTGTCTTCGATCGCAGCTCTAGTTCAATCGGAGACGCTCGATGTTCAGACGGGAGCCAAAACCGTTCGTCTCGGCATGCCAGTAAGGGCAGGAAACACGGCATTGGCTCGTCTCAGAAAGCTCGGAACGTGACGATCAAACAGCACTTTTCACAAAACATCCGTCACTAATTTACAAAACGTTTCGGCGGCCTACGTCACAGGGTCAATATTTATATGTAACTTTTTTTCTAAAAATGATTAACCTAAGGATGATAGAAATAAACAAAATTCCTTACTAATAAAGGGTTATATCCGTATTGGGAGTAATTTTGTTTATAGTTTTTGTCGATTGCGAGTAGGTTCATTGCGATATTTACCACTGCCAATAGGTGTAGTAAGTGTTGCCTAGGGGAGGGGCGTTGGTTTCATATTGAAAGACTGTT
>JACCDG010836257.1_pt1 | contig 31875 bp, 56 predicted proteins | sample 7442471 | NCBI WGS metagenome assembly JACCDG01 (sample SAMN15323444, study PRJNA562643) | freshwater metagenome | isolation source: river surface water | place: USA:Blue River Watershed | collected 2017-08-17 | reverse complement strand
TTCACTTCTGCTCTCCTTCTGTCAAAAGGCTAACGGTTTCGTTATCGTTTTGCTCTCCCTCTAACGCTTCGTTCAACTGCTCCCACTCAGCGGCGGTCAACTTGATTGGTTCAGTCCAGTCTTGACCGTCTGACATTTGAGTTGCCTCACTCACTTCTGCTCTCCTTTGATCAATGGCATCAGCGAAACCCACTCTCCGTTAGTAAATAGTGCTGGCTCGCCTTCTTCTGGGACTAACTTCCAGCCCCAGATAAGACCTGTTTCACTGTCGTCTAGCCCAGTGATTCCTGTGCGGATACCACGGAGCTGTCCTTCTGCAGGGGTCTGAAGGATCTCAATCACTCGGTCATTCTCTTTAGTTGCATCTTCTTTACAGTCACACTTCACAACCTTGTTTACGATGTTAGTTACTTCGGTCTTGTTGCTGTTGTTGATTACTTCGGTTGTGTTGCTGTTATTTGTGGTCATTTGTTCCTCTATCTGCTCGTCAAGTTGCCAAAGCTCTTCTAGCAACTTTTTCTTTCTTGCTGTTTCTTCTGGTGTGTCGCTCACTTCTGCTCTCCTAATAGTTCTTTGATTCGCTTCATCTTGTCCGCCAAGCGAACCTGAATAACCTGTGTTGCTTCTTCCATAGACAAATTAGCAATTGCTGGATCATTTAGGTCTAACTCTGCTGCTTTTGCCCATTGGGTAATGCTGTTGCTATCGTAGGCAAGCTTGATTTGCTCAAGTGATTTTTTGGCGTAATACTTTTCAATAGCTCTCACTTCTGTTCCCCTTTTTTATCAACCCAAACTAATTTTTGACGAAGACCTGCTTGAAAGTTTCGATTTATCTCTAGTGCAACTCCACTTTTAGCCCAATCTGGGCAAATTCCTTTACCACCACTTGCAGATGTATAAATAATTCCTCTATCAGAAGTATCACGCCATTCGTGACCACCAAACTCTTGATTGCATAGCGGACATGGTTTCCAAAAGAATCCAAAGGCATAAGCAAACGCTTGATTTAGCTTTCTAAATTTCATTCTTCCACCTCGTCTGCGACCTGAACCATCGGCTCTAGTGGCACATTGACACCACGCTTGCGTTCAAACTTCAGGTGGTTGTCTAGGCTTTCAATCTTGCTCAGCCGGAATCCTGACCAGCGGCGGTCATCGGTCTCGACAATCGGTGCTGAGGTCAGTCCCATGTTTAGGAAGCGATCAACAGCCTTTGGGGTCAGCTTGCGAGTGGTGTAGATGATGCCTCGCTTGTCAAATTCCTTTTTGGTCATGTCGCACTGAGGGCAGAAACCTGATGGCTTGACCCAGAGGGTAATCTTCATCACTTGTCCATCTCCCTTAGCTTGTCAATGGCAATCTGTAGACCTTTAGCGTTGGTCTTGTTCTCGCCCTTTGCCAGGTTCTCTAAGAACAGGATGTCAGCCTTGAGGCCGCTGATCCTGCCGTGTCTGATGCCCATCCAGTAGTCCTCATCGAGAATGTTGGCAAACAGCAGCTCGGCAATCTGTCGCTGAATCCAGTTTAGAATTTTCAATTTTCGCTCCTTAGTTTCTTGATTTCTAGTCTTAGCATCTCTGCTGGTGTGGTGAATCCGGCGTTGTGCCATGAGTCTGAGATCTGCTCCAATTCCTCTAGCAAACTCGCTATGCCGAGGTCGTAGCCCTTTTGGTAAAGAGCGTCTTGGTGGAACTCGATTTGTCGCTTTAGTTCGCCCAGAGTCATAGCCTTGCCCTCAGTTCTCTTCGCACCTGCTGGATAAGCCAGACAGCGTTGTGCTCGGCTTCAGGGTCTTTCAGGATTACGGCTTGCTCTCGGTGCTGAGTTGTGTGCTTGAGGACTGCATACAGCTCATCCAGCGTGAGGTCTTTGATCTCTCCCATTACTTCACCAGCCAGTCAAGGTAAGCGGTAACGATAGGCCATGCCCAAGCGAGGAATGTCCGGTGCAGGTCTCCGATGAAGGCGAGACCTAGCAGCATTAGAAGGGTGACGGTGATTGCGTCTTTGGTGCGAGCGGTCATTATGCCACCGCCTTGATGTAGGAGCTTGCTCGGAAGATTACAGACTCCAAGCCAGCAATGTTGTCTTTGGTGTAGCTGCAATGTGGGTATTTTGCTAGGAAGTCTTTTTGCCACTTCAAATCTGCTGACCAACGCTGAATGTCGGCTTGTAGCTCGGTAACTCTTTTAGCTGTCGTAGTCATGATTTCCCTTTCTTGACTGCTTCATCAGGCTTTTGCCTGACTCTGAAAGGTTATTACAGATGCAAGGGACAAGGCAAGCACATTTTTGAGAGTGTTACCAAACTGTTACAAAGCGTAAATTGTGACTGTCGCACCTGGCTCGGTGTCATCGGCATAAAGCTTGACCGCCTCTATCTGCACAACCTGTGAGTCATCGCCCCAGATAACCTCGCTTTGACCTATGCCGTCTAGCAGCCCTCTGAGGAGCTTGTCGAGATCTGGCGGCACTATCGGCAGTGCTCGCTTCTTGATTGTGACCGAGGCAGGGCGAGGCAGATAGAACTCCACCTCAACCCTGACTGGCCCTAACAGCAGCGAATGTTCTTCGGTCACTAGGTTCTGGCAAGCGGCTGCTATCGCTTTACGCCAAATCTTGAGCTTGTTGCCTGATGCCTCTACGATTCGCCCGTTGAATACTCTCTTAGAGCCTTGCGGTGCAGGGTCACCGTAGATGCGGATCTCCATTAGAACGGAGCGTCTGCCAGCATCACTTCAGCGTTGTTCACGCTTACAGAGACCTTGGTGCGAGGAGTGTTGGTCTTGTCGGTGTAGGAGTCAACCTTTGCCGAGTAGTCACCCTCAACGGTAACGATGTCACCGAGGCTGACTTTGACATCTCTGTTCCAAACGGTGTAGTAGGACTTGTATTCCTCGCCCTTGACGGTGCGGATCTCAGTTACCTCGAAGCCATAGCCCTCGATAATGCGTGAGACCTTGCCGTTCTCGATGTTGATTGTTGCCATGTTCATACCCTTTCTAGGTGTTCTCTGTTTACGCAGTCTAGGTGACCGCAGGTTCTGTTGCCTGGCATGACCGCAGAACCGTCATCATGGATTGGTGTTACTTGATCTGCTGCAAACCTGCCATGCCAAGGTAAGCAGTTGTTGACCTTTGTTGCTCTTTTGACTCTGCAACTTTCGCAGTAGTCGTTTGCTTTGCGAGCAGAGTGCACTTCCCACCCTATCCCGCATCGCAGACATTTTTGCTCAGGCATAGATGTTCACTTTAGCCCAGTTGTGCAGATCCTCGCTAGTGAGGTGCACCATTTTTGCCAAATCACGACAACAGGACTTACATGAGTTGACCTTGATGCCATGCTTGCAGTTTGGCTCAGGTGTTCCTCGTAGGTTCTGCACCTGCTCATTTGGCTTGTTGCGGTCAAGTCTGAACGCTGCCTCTTTAGCCCAGCCGAAGATGTGGCGAGGCTCAAGGTATTTCACCGTTGAGTCCTGCTGAGCAAGCCTTAGAGCCTCTTTTGCAATCTCGAATGGTAATTGCCCGATTACATCATGCCAAGCAGCGATGACCTCATCGTTGACCTTGCGGTTGTCGAGAGTTGCAATCTGCTTTAGCAGGAAGGTGGTTTCGCTTAGTTTCATTTGTCATCCTGCTCTCTTGCCCAGCGGTCTAGTGCATCCCAGTCAGTTGTTGGTTTGGCTTTGCCCTTTGATCGCTTGAAACTGTTTCTAATCCAGTTACGCCAAGTAGCATCCCAGTCTGACTTTCGACCCTTTGCACCTGGCACAGCTCTCCAATAGTCCCTGAAGGCGTGAGTCTCAAGCTTTAGGTCAATGTCTGGAAAGTGCTCGCCCATTACTCTGATGTCATCGTCTTTCGGTTGCCAGTCATCTGGCAATCGGTAAGAAGTTTCTCTTAAGGGTTTAGTAATGGTTCTATTAAGGGTTAACACGCCACCTGCTGTCACCTCTGAAGCTGATTCTGTCACCTCTGATGTCAAATCTGTCACCTCTGAGATTAAATCTGTCACCTCTGAATGAGAATCAACGACACCTGGCAAAGTAACCCAATACCGGTTGGCTTTGTATTGTCCTCTGGTTGGAGCGTCACGCAAATCAACCTTTAGCTCACCCAGTTCGATTAGTTCTTGGATGTCACGCTGCACCGAACGCTCAGAGGCGTTTGCTCTTTTTGCTAGGGTTGCGATTGAAGGCCAAGCACCAATTTCTCCTTGGTGATCAGCGATTGCGAGTAAAACTACTCTTGCTCTACCTGATGATTGAGAGTGCTCCCAGACAGCGTTCATAACTTGGATACTCATTTGTTTCCCATTCCTCGGCGTATCCCGTAAAATAGGAAAGCCGATAGTTGAGTTATCGGTTCTGAGGTCGCAGGGTTCATCGCTCTGCGACCTCTCTTTATTCTATCGGATAATGACATCGCCAAACATTCCGACAGCTTCGATCAGACGCTTCTCGGATAGAGCAGCGTATTGAGGGTTGAGTTCAAGCCCAATGTAGTTTCTACTCTTTTGCAAAGCGACCTCGCCTGTTGTCCCAGATCCGCTGAATGGGTCGAGAACAATGTCACCTTCTTTGCTACCTGCAAGGATGCAAGGAGTAATTAGTTCTGGTGGGTAGGTTGCAAAGTGAGCTTCCTTATAGCGAGAAGTCGTTACTGACCAAACTGACCGCTTATTTGCCATTTCATACGCCTTCTCAAGCCCTGAGTGCGGCTGCAACCCAGTTCCATCATTGTGATACTTTCCGTTTGACCTATCTCTAATCCCCCAATCTTGCTTTACAGGAACTTTGATGGACTCATGATCGTAAAAATAAGTGGGAGACTTGCTCATCAAGAAAATGTATTCGTGTGATTTTGTGCAGCGATCAGTCACGCTTTCAGGCATCGGGTTTGGCTTAGCCCAAATGATGTCCTGTCGCAGATACCAGCCTCTAGCTTGCATAGCAAAGGCAAATCGCCAAGGGATGCCAACAAGGTCTTTGTGCTTCAATCCAGCCTTACGCAAGTTCTCAGGATTGCGGTTAGCTGCCGAGCCGACCTTTGTGCCCTCACCAGTTCTCAAGGTATCGGGATTAGCCTTGCTGTCCCTCATCGCTGAGTAGCTATCTCCAAGGTTGACCCAGATTGTGCCGTCATCCTTTAGCACTCTCCACACCTCATCAAAGACTAAGCAAAGCTGCTCAATAAACTCATCAGGAGTCTGCTCAAGACCAATCTGGTCATCATTTCCATAATCTCTCAACCCCCAATAAGGCGGCGAGGTAACTACGGTCTGAACGCTTTGGTCAGGTAGTGCTTTTAGTGTCTCTCGGTTATCTCCAACGATTACCTCTGCTGACAGATTCATGATTCCCTTTCTTTCATAGTCACAAAAGCTTGTCTTGCGTTCTGATCCCTTGCTCCGCCAACCCAACGCCCAGCATTGAAGTAAAGCTTCTTCATGTTCTCTACTTGCTTGCGTTTGTGCTCTTTGGCTTTTGATACAGCGATTGCATCAACCGCTAGTGTCTCGCTCAGGCTTTCATCGCCTTCTATCAGCAAAGCTCGCTCTCGCATTGTCTTTGCTAGTTGCTCCAAGTCCATCTAATTTCCCTTTCAGATGAGGTAAGTCGGTGGTTCGGTCTCGAACCTGTTTCCCTTCTCATCAAGATAAAACCACTTCTTGAGGTAATTGTCAAATACCGCCGCACTCGGCGAGGCGTAACGGCTCAACTTTAGCCCTAAATCTCTTGCCCAGTTTGCGACATTGGCATCTGACTCCATCTCAGAGTTGAACTGAGCACAGACCAGAATCACATTCTGCAAGGTGTCGAGGACTTTAGATCCACCAGCACCCCTGTTGGCTCGGTGATGTGGCACAAGACCTTGCTCAGTCCCACAATGCCAGCACCAGGAATCTCTGTCTCGGAGTTTCTTTAGGTCGCTATTCTTCATAATCTAGTTTCGGTTTGCATTAGCTTCGCCTGGGTTGCTAGGGCCATAAGCGCGGTTTCAATAGTCTTAACTTTTAGCTTTATGCGGTTTAGCTCCGCACGTCTAAGGTCACGTTCTAAGCGCACCTGCGCCGATTTGAGCCGTGCAATAGCCGTCCGGTCGGCGACGCTACCTTCGGCCGAAATAAACGCCTTAGATTCGGTCGTGTCCAATTCATAGTCGGCTTCGGCTAGGGCCTTTTCCGCTTCGAATAACGCGCTTGAACCCTTAGAGTTCTCCGCTATCAGTTCCGCGATCTGGCGTTGGATTTCCAATAACATTTGCGAGCTTTATTAGGTAGTAGACGAGTTCACGGTTATAGAAGGCTGCCCGTTCAACGTTTTTGGCCCTTGCCGCTTCCAGGAAGGCTTCCTCGAGTTCCTGTATCTTCGCTCGAAGTATTGAGTGCGTTTGCATAATCCTTTAGCTGCTCCAATACCTCTGCCGGTGCGCCCTGCGCCTTCGCTCTAGTGTATAGGTTGCGTAGGTCGTTTACGTTTAGGATTCCCTGCGCTTCGGTTAGCCAATCGGTCTGGGTTACACGCTCGACCTTTTGCATTTCCTCGCGCGAAGCTCGCTTGTTTCCGCTTAGCCCCATGTTGGCGAGTGCGCGCCCGATCGCGCTGGTTTCTCCATTGGCCGCCGCGTCTACATTGTTGGCCCCGCCCGTGCCTTCGGTTTCGCTTGCGTAGCCCGTAGCCTTTGCCAGCTTGTTAGCCTGGTCGCCTGCGTCTAGGTAGATAGTCGCCTTCATTACCCAGCGAGCCTTTTCCGGCTGCTCGGCAAACTCGTTAGCCCACTCGGTCACAATTCTGCCGTCTGGGTAGGCTTCGTAGAATCGCTTGATACGGGATTCGACGGTTTCGTAATCGTCAAGGTTGAATCTAGCCATTATTCTCGTCCTTTACTTCTTCCTCAAATTCAAAAGTCCAGCCATCGCTAACCCAGAAGCCCGCGTCGATTCCCTTTATGTAGAAATACTTTAGGTCGCCGTTATCGTTCTGCACGATACCCGTAACCCGTCCGGTCACGATCGAAGTATCGCCGCCTACTTCGCGAAAGCAAGTGACCTCGTCACCTAGCAATAACATCATTTGTTCTTCCTAATCACTAGAAACGGAATCCCACCGTTGCGGGCTTGCCTGGAAGCGACCCTTATCTTTTCATCGCCGAACTGAACGTAGGCGTGTTGTGCGTTTCCCATAATAGCCAGCACCTCTGACTTTATCTTTTTGAACTCGGCTTCGGCGCGCTCGAACTTTTCCTGCGCAATAGCCAAGCCATGTAGCCCGTCGATTTCTACTTCCGTGCCGTCGATTAGCGGGTGCAATTCCCGAACGGCGGTGTAGGTGCTTTCCGATCCGTCGAAGTCTGGGGCCACGTCATTTACTACCATGTCCCAGAATTCGGTTGCCTTCTGTTCGATAAGTTGAGCGTCAAAGTCGTCCAGCTCTACCCAATACTCGACGGGATCCATAGCAACTAGACCTACCACCACGCCCTTTTTGATTCCAAGCACGTTTAGGTAGTGCTTTAGCTGAAACTCGTAGTGGGGCGGTAAACCGTCGAAGTGATTGCGAGAAGTCTTGATTTCTACTACTACCCATTCACCATTTATCCAGGCGATTGCGTCTGGGTTGGCGTGTAGAAACGGAAGCGTGGGGTGTTGGTAAGTGCCGACCGTTTGCAACTCCCAATCTGGGTGCAACATTGGAATTATCTCGTTATAAATTACGGGTTCCAAAATCTGCCCTAGCTTCACCGGAAATGAGTCAAGCTGTTTAGGTGGTATTTTGCCGGTCTTAACTGCGTGTAAATAAAATGGCGACTCCCACGGATTTAGTCCGAGAATCGTGCCAATTTCTGATCCACCAATTCCATCGGCCCTAAGTTCGTGCCAAGCGGCAGACCCGTTCTCAAAGTTGCCTAGTAGTTTTGCGCCGTTCGTAGGTTCAAATTTAGGCGGGGTTTGCTTAGCCATAATTCCTCTTTCGTCTAGTAGCCTAAACCTACAATGACCCACCGACAAATTACGGACACGAAACACTTCAAGCTGTTGAAGTCGATTCACGCTGCCGGCGGTGTCCCGTGCGAGCCGTATCCCGAACTATTCTTCCCCGAAGACATAACAGACCCAGAACTGCGATCGGCTTATACGAAGGTCGCGAAGGCGTTGTGCCAGACCTGCCCGATTATCGAACAATGTTTTACTTACGCGCTGACAACAAACCAGCGTTACGGAATCTGGGGCGGGACGACACCTGGCGAGAGAATTTGACGTTTCAATAAACGACCGTTATCGTTTGCTTTATGAAAGCGGAACGAGCATTTACATTATTAGCCAAAGCAATTCGTGAGAAGGGAACGCCGATCTGCCAAGAAGTAGACGGCGAGCTTTGGTTTCCGGAAATAGGTGGCGAGTCCTACGAACTACGCATGGCGAAGAAGCTTTGCTCTACTTGCCCCGTCCAACGGGAGTGCGCTGTTTATGCGCTTGCAGCCGACGAAGCGTATGGCATTTGGGGCGGGCTAACCCCACACCAACGAAACGAGATCCGTAAGGGTAAGACCACGCTAGAGAAGGCGTTGGGCCAGAACGCGGTTAGGGTCGAGCGATTCAAGCTCGGTGCAATAAGATAACCCCGCCATTTCTGACGGGGCTATCGGCCGTGTAAACGGTGTGTTGGCCTATTTGTGACGCACCCTAGACCTAAAGCGTTCGGCTATCTTAAGTTCACCGAAACGAAGTGTGACCTAAACCGAAGTTTTATCAGGGACTTGCCCGCCGTCATAGCTTTTATTTTACGTCGTCTTTTGCGTTCGCGTCGTATAGATCGTCGTCGCCGTCGAAGTCTACGTCGTCAAAGTCGAAGTTTCCGTCCTGGGTAACCTTTAGTGCGTCCTCTACGGCTTCGCTATCCGATTTTGCCACGGCTGCGCGGTAAGCGTTCTGAATGTCTGAATACTCTAGGGAACCCTTCCAGGCAATAGCGACACCGATGGTCGTTAGAACTACGGCGAAGGCAGAACCAACACCAATAAGCGCGCCCATAACCCAATCACCTAGAACGCTACCTACTGCCGTTCCACCGAAGAAGGTAGCAAGAATTAGACCGAGCGAACGGACTAGAAGTTCCTTGATAATCTGTTTCACTTGTTTGCCTTTATGTATTCGATCGGGTCTTGCTTTACGCTCGTTGGCCCAAAGACACCCTTTAGTTCTTTGCTTAGGGTTAGGTGAAGGTGCGCTCCCGAAGACGCTGATCCGCTAGGGGTCTTCTTACCGCCGCCGACCTTGCCGATAATGTCGCCTTCTTTTACCTTCGTGCCAACTGCCAAGCCTGGTTCGGCTAGGTGGCAGAAACCAAAGTAGCGAATTTCCTTATCCTTACCCATTACGCGCAGAACCGAAACGTTGCCTAGCACGTCGCTCCATTGTTGTAGAACGATAGTCCCATTAGCCACCGAAGGAATCGGGGTGTTGTCTGGGCGACCAAAATCTACGCCGGAGTGCGGTTGCATACCACGGGACTTACGGAACTCGGATAGAGTGCCGAAGCGGTCGGTGATAAATTTCGGGTCGAACGGGAAGCGCATAGGTCTATTCTACTTCGCGGTCGTAAAATAGAAAAGACCCCAGCGATGGCAGCAACCACCCTGGGGCATGAGCCAAGAAAGAACCTTGACTATGGATAATTTTAGAGCTTGTAGCACCTGCAAGCAAGTAAAGCCGTTCGACGCTTTTAATAAAGATAAATCTCGCAAGCATGGCATAAGTTATCGATGTAAAGATTGTCACCGGCAAGCAAACGTAAAGTATTACGACCCAGCCAAAGCCGCCGTGTATGCCAATCAACATTATTGGCGGAATCGCGACGCACTAAACGAACGGGCTAGATTACGCAGACAAGCTAACCCAGAAGCTCATAGGCAGTATAAGCGTGAGTATTACCAGCGCAATAAGGAAAGAATAAACGCGCTATCAAACGCGTGGCGAAGTGCAAATAAAGAAGTCGGTTACCGCTCCAAAACCAGACGAAGGGCAAGACTAAAACTCGCGCCCCATGCTCCGTATTCTGTTGATCAGGTATTGAAAACTTATGGAACTAACTGCTATCTTTGCGGTGGCTTGATAGACCTTACCGCTCCCAGGTGGACTGCGATAGCCGGTTGGCAAAATGGCCTACACGTAGACCACGTTATCCCGATTCGAGATTCTGGTCCCGATACCTTAGAGAATGTTAGGCCGACTCACGCCATCTGCAACTTAAAAAAGCACTAAGCGACGGTGTTGTAAAGCGAAGAAGCAAGCGCACCTACCACGGCAGCGGCCCCAGCGACCACCCACATACGGCGTTCTAGGCTACGAAGCCTAAACTCATGATCGCGCAATTCTTTTTCGACCCACTCGACGTGTGTAGGCAACTTTTCGTTTAGTCGCTCTACCTGCTTGATTAGCTCAATAGCCCAGGTAGGGATTTGTTCGTCATTCATTAGATACGCTCCAAAAGTCGCGTAGGTTTGTTACTAGTTTACTAGAGCCTCGGCCTCGGCCTGAGTTAGGCCAAGTGCCAGAAGCTTTGCAATACCAGAAGCCTTTGCCTCTGCCTTTGCGGTTTCCTCGGCTTCTCTAGCGGCCTGGTCTGCTAAAGCCTGAGCTGCCATTGCTTCACGCTCGGCAATTTCCTCGGCGGTTAGCGGGATAATCTCTCGCTCACCTGTTTCACAATTGATAACTAGCTTGGTTGGGATTTCTTGAGTCATTTCTTTTCTTTCTGTTAGCTAACTGTCGTTACGCCGTCTGAACCCTTTAGCACTCCGTATAGGGTTGCCGAGGTGTATTGAGCGAAATTACCCGAAGGGTTGTTCAGTTCAATACTTGTAATGGCACTAGAGCTGTTCCAAAGCCCTGCAATAATGCGCTGATAGGCAGTTGTTCCATTGTTTTCACTCACAGAGTCAACGCTAACGCTCTTGGCGTTGCTTGATGTGTAATTCGGAATGTAGATAGTCGCATTGCCAAAGGTCGAAGCAGTCGCATCTGAAGGAGTAATAATCGGCTCAATGTTAGAAGAAGTCGCTGATGTAGGAGTTCCTGAACCTGCGCCCGTTAGCTTTCTATCGGATAGGTTGGTTGTAACCCCATTGAAACTAACTCTAAAAATTGCGCTTGTTGATGTTTCTGCTCGCCCGCTAACTACTAGGCAAAGGTCGGTGAAAGTCTGAGGTATTGAGGCAAATTGAATAGTTGCCTGAGCCGAAGCTAGTTCCTGATGTTGAATCACCTGCATTATGCGATCACCCCGTAAAGTGAGAAGGTAGAGCCTGCTGCGAAGCTTCCCGAAGTCAGATAGAACTTGATTTGATTGACTGCGTTGGTGTTAGCCCAGCGACCCGCTCCAGCCGTAGTGTCGGTATCCCCGTTATCTCTGCTAGAGCGTGAGCGAATAAGCGTGGACTTGTGCTTGTCGGTTGCGCTGTAATCCATAATCGAACCTTGAGCGATTGTGAAAGCTCCCGAAGTTGCCACTCCATAGTTATAGCCCGAAACAAAGATGTAGTTTGTGCCTGATGTGTTGCTTCCGTAGCTTGCTCCCCAGCCCGACATTCTCACATTTGAATAGTTAGCTCCGCCGTCTGCGTTTAGTTGCATAACACAGCTTTGGTCGTTGCTAGTGCCGAGAATGGAGATAGAGAAAACAAGGTCACGATAGCCGCTAGGAATTGAAGCAAACACAATCTCCGAGTCTGTCCCCGTTAGGGTTATCGTTGCCAGCGGTGTATAGGTGTTCGTCGGCACTTAGCTTACCTTCAATCCGTAGAGCGAGAAGCGAGAGCCGACTTCGATACTTGCGAGCCTATCTTTCATAGTAAAAGATGTTAGAGCAGCTGTATTTAGAAACACACTACTAGCTAGATGAATGTCACCAGCTCCGTCATACCAAGATGAAGCACTACCCACAAGGCTTCTTACCGTCTTGTTTTTTGACGTGTCAAAAGCGTTAAGAATGTCGGTTACGCCAGCTTGAAATTGGTTGGTTTTGTTACTAGCTGGGAATGAGTGTGATAACCAACCATAATAAATTGAGTTGCTAGTGTTTGAAGATTGCACACTTGAACCATTGCCATAGAGCCAATGTGCAGCGTAATAAGATTGCACCGTTTCTCCGTTAGCTTGCCAAAAAAAGTCGCTTTGGTCACCTGTTCGGTTGGATTTTGCAACCCATCTAATTTGCAAGTGTTCATAAGTGCTGGCATAAGTTGATAGCGAGCTGAATGTTATAGAGGCAGAAGCAGAAGTAAGCACCTGTGTTTCGAGTAGGTCAAAGCTGCCAGCCGCAGCCGATACCCCTGCGGTTGCAAAGAAACCTAAACCAAAAGGCATTAGACGGTAATCTTTCCAATAACTCGATAAGTGTTAGCGGCAGTCTTGATAACCTGCGCTCCGTTGTATTGCTGATCTATCTTGAAGGTGACGGCTGTTCCTGCCGTTCCTGCACCTGCCCAAGAAGTTACGCCCGTTCCTGCGGCCAGGGTAACGGTTCCCGAAGTGTCACGGATTACGTTTAGCGAATTTCCGGTGGTGAGTAGATCGGGGATAGTCACGGTTACGGCGGCGGTTCCGGTAACGATAATGGTTCCGTTGTCGAGTCCTGCGACGGCGGTGTAAGCCGCGCTAACTGCGGTGGCCCCGTAAACCATAGTCGCGGTGTTTACGTTTAGGGTTACGCTACCCGAAGTTCCGCCACCGGTAAGACCTGTTCCAGCGGTTACGGCGGTAATGTCGCCCGTAGCGACCGGCTCCCAGGCTGCCCCCGTGTAGACCTCTGTGGCGTTAGTGTCCTTTAGGTATGACACCATGCCCTCGGATACGGCGGTTCCTAGCGTGGTAGAACGGTCGGTAGAGTCGTCATAGACCTGAACGACCTGATCTTGCAAGTAGCCTTGAACGTCTGCCGCCGCGAGAATGTCCCCTGGGCTAAATACTTTACGGCCTAATCCAGCCATGATTCTCCTTAGAACGCTAAAGCGTATAGGTCTAGTTTACCGAACTCTGCGTCGTCTAGCACTAGTAGCGCGGTGTCGAGAGTTGCGAAACTTAGCTTTACGCTATGGGTTATTTGATTGCTTCCGTGTGATACCTGGATTACCTCCGCGTAGCGGTCAATCGCTGGCGGAATACCGTTAGGGGTGAACTTGATTCTCACGACCGAGCCGATTTCCAAGTCTAGGATTTGTTGTTGTTGCGTTGTGGTTAGCTCGTCTAGCTGAACTTCCAAAGTGCGGAAGCGGTATTCGGGGTTGGCATAGAGCGAGCCTAGATAAGAAGCCAGCGCGTCTACGTCGGCTTGCGCCTGAATCAGTAGGCCCGTCTGGGTTAGATTCAAGACACCGTATTCGGCTTGCGAAGTAGAGTCGATGGCAATAGCGGTTCCGCCCGTTGCACCTACGACGATTTCGTTGTAGAGCGTTTCCGATCCGTATTCGATACCAAGCTGGTTATAGGTGATTCCTGTTCCATCGTCCGCGAAGGTAACGCCACCGGACTCGGCTGCCGTGCGTCTATCTCTAAATACAACGTGGCCGTCCTTACCGATGAATAGCGCACCTGGCTCCGAGCGGGTAACGGTTTGTAGGTATTCCAGAACGTTCGTATCCTGCGCCACGGTGTCGCTCGAAATGGTCGTAAAACCTGTTTCGATACTGCGGCTTTCCAGGGGCCAACTAACCGAAGCATTAGATAGCACTACGTCGATACGCTCACCGGTCTTCTGCGACGTGAAAGTCTGCGCGTCTAGGGTCTGGTTAGAGAAATAGACGAACGCGTCGGAAGCGGCGGCAGATACTAGGCTTTCGCCGTTTGGGGAATAGGAAAAATTCCAATCGTCGATCACACCGACGAAGGCGTATTGGTTGTCGTAACTAATTCTGATTGCGCGCTTCGGGATAATCTGCCCGTAGAAGGGCGAAGAAGTGAATAGCGGGTCAAAGATACGTTCGCGGTTTTGTAGCACGACGTTAGCCAATCCAGGGTCGTATACGTCCACTTCTCGGTTCTTGCCACGGTCAATCGAAATGCTGATTAGATACTCGGTTACGTCGTAGAAGATTTGTCCGCCGAGTGGGTATTGAGTGTTGTCTAATAGACCTTTGGTTGCGCTGTCGAGAGTGAATAGCGGGGCGTTCGCTCCCGTAATGTCAAAACCAATTTCTACTTTCGGAATAGGAATCGACATTAGACCGCCAACCTTCCACCGTTAGCCGTGTATTTGTTGATGGCGTTTGCGATAACTGCACCAACCTGGGCGGTCGATTGAGTCTGATCCGTCTTCACGTTCACGTTGATAACGGTAGCCGGTTGCGCGGCAGTTGCTAGGGTAGCTGGCTTAGCGGCGATGGTAGGGAATTGTGCGCTCGCAAAAGTTCCAGGTGCTTGCCCTAGTGCTTCGTCGATGTTGAATTTGAATCCGCCACCGTCGCTAACTTTGCCGACCGAACCCTTAGCGATAGGCGTAGTAGCCGCAATAGTTTCTTCGGCCAAGCCGGTCAACATCGCGCGGAAAGACTTTACGGTCGCGCCTAGTCCGCCTAGCTTGCCTTCCATCTCACCGATTGCACTATCGAAGTCGGTCGCAATAGAAGCGAGCGAATCCTTTAGTGCGGTGGCAGCGTCGTCTAGTGACTTGGTGTAGTCGTCATAGTTGGCGGCAAGTGCGTCTAGAAGCTGCTGGTTAGTGTCGTCGAATAGCGCGACTAGTTCTTGGGTTGCTAGGCCCTGCTTCTCGTAGAGCTGGTTGGCTAAAGCGTCTGCACCTGTTCCGGCGACGGTTTCGATTTCCTTGAATAGAGCCTGGACTTCGCGGATAGTTTCTGGGCTACTTGCTAGTAGACCTTCGGCTAGTGCGATACCGCCCGTTTCGCCGGTGGAAATAATCTGCTCGATGAAGGTCTGCGAGAAACCGGCTTCGAGTAGTTTTGCGCTAGTGTCCAGAACCTTCTTGTTCGAAGCGATCTTCGAGCGAAGGTTATCTAGGTAAGCCTTTACGGGGTCGCCCTTTGTGAACACGTCTGTAAACGCCGTGCCTACTTCTTCGGCTGCCTTCTTAGCTTCGTTGAACGAATCTAAGCGGGCTTGCTCTACTTCCGCGAAGTTAGCTAGGAAGGTCGAAACGTTGAACTGCGCGATTGACTTATACGCGTCGCGGATTCGGTTCTTCGATTGCTCGATAATGTCGGCTAGGCGGTTGCCGTAGTCCTGGCGAATCTTTAGCTCGTTCTCTAGGAACGCCTTGTCCGCTGCGGCTACTGCCTTTGTGTAGGTCTTCTGCGCGTCGGCTACTCGCTTCTGCGCGTCCTGAATAATCTTTTGAACCTTCTTGCGCGCTTCTGCAAACTGCTCGGCAGGGGTAGGGCCAGAAGTCGTGGTAGTGGTTTCTTCGGTGGTGGTGGTTTGTGGCTTGTAGGTTCCAGCCTTACCGCCATTCATGTAGTAGGCAAGTTCGCGCTGGGCGTTTACTAGCTTCTCCGCGTCGATACGGGTATCGCCTAGCTGGGATCGGTAGTTCTTTAGGTTTGGGATTGAGTTGGCTAGAGCGTTCTTGAATCGGTTGGCTTCACCAGCCGAACTAGATAGACCGGTCTTGGTCTGCATTAGTTCGTCGTTTACCTTGATTAGCTGTTGGCGGTAGGAATTGACTTCGATTCCGCCCTGCTTGATTTTTTCCTTTAGCTGGATTTGCTTTTGCTCTAGCGCGCTTGATTCGTTAGCGGCAACCTTTAGAGCCTGGCTTTCCTTAGTGACTTCCTTCGAGAAGGCGATAATGGCAGCCGTAGCAAGGCCTAGAGTTACGATTAGCGCACCGATTGGCGTAGCCGTTAGCGATACTCCAAATAGCAAGACGGCAGCGCGGGCGACGTTGATGGCGGTTGTGACGATTTTTATAGCCCCGTAAAGCGTAGACAGAATTGCGGTGACGGCTACTATGCGATCCCAATTATCGGCAAGCTGTTTAGTAAAGTCAAAGAAGCCCTTTACCGAATCGACCACGGCGGCGGTTAGGTCTTTGACGGCCTTAGTTCCCTGCGGTGACGCAAGCCAGCCGGTAAATTCCTTGATAAGCGGAATAATCTCTTTGCGGAAGACTTCGGCTAGTTCTGCCATGACGGGGGTTAGAGCGTCGGCAATTTCTGGGGTAAGGGCTACGACCTCGTTAGCCAAGTCGTCGAACACCGGCAATAGAGCTTCGCCTACGGTTTCGTAAACGTTCTCAAACGCCAGCTTCATCTTGTCGGAAGCCTTAGCGGTTGCCTGGGCGGTTCCGCCTACCTGCGTTTCGATAGCTTGCAGGATTAGGTCTTGCGCCTTTAGGGTCTGGCCTGATTCGACCAGGGTCTTGATGTTTTCCTTCTCTTGCTTCGTGAAGGTGACACCGGAACGGGTTAGTGCGGTTAGGCCCTTGATTGGGTCTTGCAGGGCTTTACCAAGCTGGGTAGCGTTGGTTTCTGCCGAACCGAATCCAGCGGCCGCTAGGTCTAGTGCGGCCATCGTTGCACGGTCGAAAGCACCGCCCGCTTCGTCTGCGCTTCCTGCTAGTTCCTTGAAGGTAAGAAGCTTGGACTGCGTGAGCTTGATGGTTTCTGCGTCGATAGCAAGATTGACTTCGTTCGCTTCCGCGAGCGCAATAAGTCGGTTAGTTACGTCTGCGGTCTGCGAGCCAAATAGCCCCATAGACTTCGCGACTTGGCCTAGTCGGTTGTCTGCCTGGCGGACGTTCTCGGCTGCGTCTACGGCCTTAGAAGCAAAGCCCGCAACTGCTACACCGGCACCGACTACGGCGGCTGATACAGCGGCAAACGCAACCCCTAGACCTTTGCCTAGATTGCCTAGCTGTTGTTGCGCGTCCCTAACGCCCTTGTCGTCCCATACGGACTTTAGCGTTACCTTTACATTTCCAGCCATTAGAACCTTCTGTTTAGCTTGCGATAGAACTTATCCAAAACGCGGGTTTCAAGTTCCTTAGCTACTTCGTCAATTTTACTCTCTAGTGCGGGCCAAGCGTAGCGGGAAGCGGCCCCCGTCAGGTTGCGAATAAAAGTCTGGCCCTGGGTCGTAACTTTGTGGCGACGCTTTACGATTTCACCCGAACGGTTGCGGTAGTAATACTCACGCGAAATAGGTCTGCTCTTGTTCACGCGACCCGCCATGTCTGCCATAGATACCGCTGGCGATCGCACGACGATTTTTGCTAGTGAAGTATTTAGCGAACGACCCGTTGCTTTCATCGCGCTATTTATGGAAGTAGCGTCTGGGGCGATAGCCTTAGAAGCCCTAAGCCCTGCGCCGTGCCAGCGTAGGCGACCTTCGTTTATCGAGTAGTTACCGGTCTTCTTGTTGAAGACGACGCTACCCATACCGCTCATGGGTGGCTTGCTAGGAATGTTCTTCTTTATCTGGGCTTCGATTGGCTTTGCGATAGAACGGATTTCCGAGCGGATAGATTTCAGAAGTTCTGGCTCGACTAGCTTTAGGGCGGCGTTTATGCGCTTGATGTCTTGAGCCGATACTTCGCCACCTAGAAACATAAACCGACTCCTTGTTTCTTCAAGTCTACCAAAAGCAAAACCCCCGCGATTAGCAGGGGTTATGCCGAGTGTTTCCAAATCAAGTAGCGGCCCATAGTCCAAAGCATACGATCGGATTCTTGCATAAGAACCGACGGGGCTATGCCCGTTTCGACAGCAAGGCCGGCGATAAACCAATGGGACGACTTATCGCCAAGCCCTACTATTTTGGGTCTTTAGCGGAAGCTCCTACGCTCTCAACCGTTTCTAGCCATGCTTCGAAGTCCAGGGCGGTCTTGTTCTGTCGCTTTAGCGACGTGTGAGCTAGGAACAACAAGTGGGTTAGCTTCATTTCCTTATCGAGTCTAGATACGCTGATGTCGTATTTTTCCTCGAATTTGACTAGGTCAATGGCCGAAGCAGTAACCTCTAGCTGGGTTCCGTCTACTTGTTCGATTGTAAGGTTGATTCTCATTCGTAGGTTTCCTTCCGAGAATTACGCGGTTGCGCGGGTTACTGCGCCAGATACCGGCCAAGTGACGTTAGCTACTGCTAGATCGCCAACTGCGCCCGAAACCGGAGTCAAGTTGTTTACGTTCACTACGAAGGTGTAGCTAGGGTTTGAAGACGATACTGCGGTTCCGTTTGGCTTTACGACAACGGTAGCAGCAGAACCAAACAAAGACCATAGGCCAGAGTCGATTGCGGCAGCGGCGTAGTCCTGGTGGAACGATACGGTGAAGGTTCCGGACTTTAGGCCGTTGGTGGAAGTGCGCCAAGCAGACCCAAACGCGGTGGTGTCTACTTCGTCGGCAGAAACGGAAATTTCTACCTGGTTGATGTTCGCCGAGTAGTCAGTCCCGCCAATGGTGGTGATTACGTCGGTGAGAACTAGCTTTGCCATGTTTTCTCCTAATTAGCTTGCAAGCACTCTAACGGCGAACTCCGCCGCTAGATAGGTGGTGTCGTTTACCAGAACGCTTCCGTAAGACGACATCTCGGTAACCACGCAGTCATAAGCGTAACCACCAAGATTCCTATTCGATTCTATCGCACCCCGTATAGACGACGCGGAATCGCTAGAGCAGTAAGCGTCTAGATTGCGCTGGGCCGATCGCTCGTCTACACGACCGACGAGAACCTGCACGGCGAAAGTGTATTCCGCCATACCGTTCTTGAAGTCTTGGTGATACTCGACGCGGACTAGCTGGACGATTGCAACGGGTGGGTTCGGGTTGTCTGGAATGTCTACCGAAGTGCGAAGGCCGGAGATGGTTGCTAGGTTATTGCAGATACCGGTTCGCAGTTGTTGAATGTCTGCCATTAGGCCATTCTCACTTTACGGAAGCCGTCTACTAGCTGGGCTACGTCTGGGTCTAGGCGAGTGCCTACGCGCATAGAGCCAAGCTCACCAGAGATAATTCCTAGCGGGCTGTCTAGACGCTTGTAGATACGGGAAGCCTGGATAACGGTTGCCTGGGTAACTGCGATTGGAACCGAGCTGTAACCAAACACGCCCGTAACCTTTACGCTTGCTTCGCCGTTTAGGGTCTGGAACAAGTAGTTGCCGATCGCGCGGATACGGGTATAAGGGGTCGGCTGAGAATCTGCCAAACCGTTTAGCGGCTCTAGCTGGTAATCCTCGGAAGTCCAAGCGATGTTATAGCTCGACTGCGACTCGTCGCTGTTTGTGTAGATTGAAGTTAGGGATACCAGGTCGTCGATGTCGCATAGGTAAGAATCGCGTGGTGAGTAGTAGCGCACTACTGCGGTGCCGGTCGAGTAGAAGACGCGGTTGCAGTAGGAATCCATCGCACGGGAAGCGGACTCTACCGCCATCTCTAGCAAAGAATCGTCCACGTTGTCGGTTATGCGAAGTCCAGCTTTGACTTGCGCTAGTGTGCAATACGCGTTGGTTAGGGCCATGCTTCTATCTTACCTTCCAAGCCTTTGCTTGATTTCGGTAGAGCTAATGCCCTGGGTGTAAGGAATGTAGATAAGGCTTATTCCTCTTTCGTCTAACCAATCCTGCGTGAAGTTCATTTGCTTGTAGTAATCCTTACGCGCCCAATCCGAACCGATGGCGATAACGTTCGGGGTCACGGCTTCGATGGTTGAAGTCGAATCTTTGCCGTCGGTATTTGGGACGACACGGGAAACGTAGGTGCAAGCAAGCAACACCTTTGCGCGATCCGCGTAGCTTATGACGGGTGGCTTGCCTTTGTATTCGGCTATAAATTCGTCCGTGTTTAGTGCGACCGTTACTTCGCCTAGTTCTGCGCAAGTCTTTAGGAACTCAACGTGGCCCGCGTGGAATAGGTCGAACGTTCCGCCCGTGTAAACCCTTAGTCCCATCGGTTCTCCCTTCGCACGTTTAGCGACCAACCGATAATGCCTTTGTTGTTGGCAACCACCTTATTCCTGAACACCGAGTTATTACGCGAATAGGTCTTGGCGTTCTGGGTTTCGTATCCGCTTTGTAGCGTCGAACTATTGTCGTGATACACGCGCGCGTTTATGGTGTTGAACTCTACGCCAAGTTCTCGCATACGCCATTCGTATTCGTCGTCGTCAAAGTAGATCGGGTGGAATACTTCGTCCCATAGTCCGGCCTTTGCTACGCTGCCTTCGGTCGGTATGACGCACGACCACTTAGGCGAAATGTTTAGGAAGTTGAACTTGTTAGTATCGACTTCCCTAGCGATGGTTTCTAGCGCGCCTGGTTCGAAGTGTGCGTCGTCGTTTGGGATAACCCAATAAGGCGAATGTGGCGTGGACTTGATAATTAGGTTCCAGGCCCCGTTAGCACCTAGTCCGCTTGGCACTTGCAATAGCCACACGTTCTTTACGTTGTCATTTACCTTCGGCTCGAATACCTTTTTGCCGGAGTTGTCCACGATTACCAAATGTTCGACGGGGTAGTCGATGGAATCTAGTAGTCGTTGCGCTAGGTCGAACCTAGATAGCGTCGCGAAACCTAATACGGGGATCATAGGTTCTCGGCTAGAAACGGCTTCCAATACTGCTGATAGACGGCTTCGATTTCGAATTGCTTAGCGAACTCTACGCTTGCCGTAGAAACCCCTCTATCGGCTTCGTATGCCTGTTCAAGGGCAGTTACAAGGGAAGGCACTAGCGGAATCTGGAAGAACGACGACTGCGCTTCGTCCCAGAACGGCTGGCCATCTACCAACCAAGAATCCGAACCGAGTAGTTCTGGGGTTGCCGCCCAATTAGAACCAATGACACGGGTTCCGCAAGCCTGGGCTTCGATGGCTGGAACGCCGAAACCTTCGCCGTAGGACGCGTGTAACAAAACGTCCATCGCGGAATAAAGCCCTGCCATTTCCTCGGACGTGTAGCCATAGCGTAGCTTGTGCGGATCAGGGAACAACACCGCGTCTTCCGGTAGCCCTACGGCTTTCATAAGGGTAGCTAGGTGGAAACCGCCGAAGACCCTAGAAGGCTCGGCATGAATGTATAGATACGCGTTCGGGTGCTTGCGTCGGAACATCGCGAAGGCTAGTAGGTTCTCGGCGTAAGCCTTGCGGTGAATCGAGCCGTTTGCCTTATTAGCGGCCACCATACCGACGATAAAGTCGTCTTCGCCTACGCCCATGTATTGCTTTAGCGAATAGCCTTCGATGTTGTCGGTCGGCTTGTAAGTTGTTGTATCTACGGCGTGGGGAATGTAGGTCGAGTCTACGCCGATGGCTTCGAACTGCCTTTGCCCAAACGGACTCATAGAAATAGTTTTTACGTTCGGTCGCTTAGCCCAAGCCGCAACCTTTGGTGGAACGGATAGGTGGTCTACGGGAGTCCACGACCAGAACTTTAGGTCTTCTAGGTGTGGCACGTCTAGGTAAACCCAAGCGTCGTAGAGCGTAAGGATTGCGTTCGGGATTTCACGTCCGGCTAGGAAGTGCTTGTGGTGCGTTTCCAGAACGTCGCCCGAATAGAGTGTATAGCCACGCGGATAGTGTGCAATCGGGCCGTGCTTGGTTTCAAGCGTAGAGATGTTGCCTTCTAGCCCGAAGTTAGATAATGCGGCAACGTCGTAGCCGTCGCGCTTTAGGCGTTCGGCTAGTAGTAGGCCCTGCACTCCGTAGCCGGTAGGCGAGCCTGGGGAATTGCTTGCGATTGAAATTGCGCCGTAGGTTGTCATGCGATTAGCCTAGCAAATAAAGATAGGCCCCGTGCAACCTACAACACGGGGCCTATCAGTTTGTTACAAGGGATTAGCTAGCTGCACCCTTGAAGGCTGAAACGTGAGCCTGGTGGGTCAAGTTACCGTCTAGACGGATCAAGAAACGCCAGGTGGTCAGGTCGTTAGCAAATGCGTAGTCGGTCGAAGAAGCAACCTGGATACCACCTGCAAGGCGAACCTTGTAGGACTCTAGGTCACCGAATAGGACGGACTTTGCACCGGTAGCGATGGCTGCAACGTGTGGGTTCTCCACGACGCGGAAGCCAGCGAAGGTGTCAGGGTAGCCAACGCCTACCTGGTATAGGTAGTTGCCAGCGGTGTCCTTTAGCTTACGCATAGCACCGATGGTCTGACCGTTCGCCATAAATCCGGCCGATGGCAAGCGACGGACGCTTCCATTTACCGAGTAAGCGAGGTCGATAAGGTTGTCGGCGGTAAAGCCACCCGATACGCCGGTTCCGCCGGTAACGCCGGTGCCAGCTGCGGTAGCGATACCTAGTGGCTGGACGGTTCCGGTTCCGGTGGTTAGAGCGGAGTTTACTGCGTAACCAATAGCGTTACCAGCCTGCTTGGCTAGGTGAGAAGCCAGGTCAAATCCGCTGTCCTGGACTAGCTCTGCGCTTGCCTGGATCAAGAAACCATACTTAAAAGCTCCCAAAGTGATTGAGCTGTAAGTAGGCTCCGAAGCCGAGATAGCCGAACCCTCTGCGGTTAGGGCAGCGGTCGAGTAAGCGGTAAGGGTTGGAATGGTTAGGTCTTCGCCCGAAGTGGTGGTGATCACATCGGAGACCTCTAGCATTGGACCGGCGAGTCTGGCTACGTCGAATACCTCGTCGTAAAAGGACTTGCCGACGGTGTTGTCGGAAGCTACTAGAGCGGCGCGCTTCTGGAACTCGTGTGAGCGAGCCTCGCCGTTTGCTAGTCCGCGGAAGATGTCGCTGGTTGAGCGAGCCTCGGAAACCGAAGGAATGAATCCCTTAGCGGCTACGGAAGCCTCGACCTTGCGAGCCTCTGCGCGGGTTGCTACCTCAATGGACTCGTCGGCCTTGCGAATGTCGGCCTCGATACGGTCGATCTTCTGCAATTCCTCAGAATCTAGTCCGCGACCCTCGGCCTCTGCCGAGTCAATGACCTCGCGAATTTGCATGGTCAAGTTTGCGCGGAGTTCGTGCTGAGCCTTGATGAACTCTGACATTATTTCTCCTAAATTGAATGTAAGTAATTAGTCGCGCTGACGCAGACCAAAACGGCTAGAGCTAACTCACACGCCTAGTTCTAGTTTATAGCACTAGTGCATACTCAATAAAAAGAAGAACCCCGCCGGTGAAAGGGGAAGACCGGCGGGGAGAAGCGTAAGCTTGGCGACTATCTAGTTTCAGTCGGCTTGGTTACACGCGCTTCTTTTGCCTCGCCAGCGAAGGCGGGAGTGTCAATGGCGACAACAGCGTCGGCCATTGAGTCTGCTAGGTCTGCGATGGCCCCGCTGATCGGGTTGCCCGCAACCTCTAGGATTGCTTTTTTGATCTGCTCTTTGGTAGCCATTTAGATTCCTTTGATTAGTAGTTCGAGCTTCTTCTTCTTGAGTGCAAGCATACCCAAGTCGCCCGAAGGTTGTGCAACTTCTTCCGAAGGTGCTAGGTCGTTGATTACGCGAGATAGCATGGCGGCTTCGTCTACCGAGATAGTCTGGCCGTCTTCAATCTTTAGTAGCGCGTCCGCTAGTGCGTCTGCGTCGATGTTGTTTCTTTCGGCTACCTTATCTAGCCCGCGAACCTGGGCGGTTCCGTTCGTGCTTGGGTAGGCTGGGAAGGCAACTCCGGTTGAAACTTCCATTAGCCTTACGCTTTTTAGGGTGCGCTCGGTTCCATCGCTAGACCAAGAATCCCCGCCAGCTGGAACGGTGAATCCAAAACTAAAGCCGGTCACGTCACCGCGCTGAATCGAAACCTTTGCGTCCCGTCCCCAAGTGTTGTCTGGAAGGGTAGCCATTACGCGCAAACCGATTTCGTCTTCCTTTAGGGTTAGGGTTCCCGCACGGGTCGAGCCTAGAACCATGTCGGTATTGTGGTTCCATAGAAGCTTGATGTCGTTGCGCGAGTTGATGGAACGCTTGAAAGCACCTGGCTTGATACGCTCGATAAAAGGTAGCGGTTCGCTTGGCTCGTTGAATCTGGCAGCGTAACCGGTTAGGGTCATACCTTCGCCGTCTTCGCGGACTTCGAACTCGTTAGTAAATACACGAGTTTCTATCTTTGACAATGCTTCGCCTTTCGCTCGGCCTTCGTTTTCTTCTTCCATTCTACTAACCACACCCTCGGCATACGCCAAAGCACGGCGAGCGGCTGCCTTAGACGGCCCCGATCCCCAAAGCAAATGGGCGACTACGCCAGGACTAGGATAATCAGGGGAATCAGGTCTAGCGGCGGGCGAATCCAGATCAACAAGGTGACGGCTAATCCAAGCCCGAATCCGAACCCACTTATCTGCCGTGACATTTCCCGCCGCCATAGCGCGAGCTTCTCGGATAGTTGCTTCCACCACTCCATCGCCAGCCTTGCCTTCTTCGTAGTAGCGCAAGCCCTGTCTGGCTGCGGCTCTCATGTAGGCCGGTGGGGTTAGGTTTACTTCCCTAAGTTCGATTTCCTCGACTTCGATTTCTTCGTCGTCGTGTTCCTCGTAGCTTCCGCCTGGTTCGATACCTTCGGCGACGGAAACGCCGACCATAGCTTCGATAGCCGATTGCTTATCTTTGTGGCAAGAAACTTGCTCGCCGTCTTCTTTTACTACGGCCCACCCTGCGCACTCCGGCGATTCGTCCCAAATAAAGTAAGGCATTAGACACGCTCTATTCTTAGCCAAGAAACGCTATGGCTTCCGCTGTCGCTAATCATTGACAAACTCTCCCCAGGTGGTAGTTCAAAAGTCTGGGTCGATTCTTTCACAACGGGAAGACCATTTCCCACGGTTACGGTGCTATTGCCAACGTATAGAGTCTTGGTCGATTCGTTGTTGCGAATAGTTAGCATTACCCAATTCACGGAGTTTCCGTCTATTTGGGTGCGAGCAGTCCCAATAGTTTGGGTTCCCGAAGTAATAGCCATTAGTTAGCCTCGTAAACGCCCTGCGGGTCTTCTGGGTCTATCTGCGCTACGCCTTGAAGCATTACGCTTGGAACGCCGGTGTGCTTGATTTCTGGTAGGTCTAGGGCTGCTAGGACTTCCTTCGGATCGTAACCTGCGGTAACTAGACGGTTCGCCATTAGAACCTTCTTATCTTCCGCGACGATACCTGCGTCGGTAATTGCGATGTTCGCAAGCGGAACGCGGGCGATGTCGCCACCCTCGACCGGTGGTAGGTCTTCTAGTCGGCGAACGTCGTTTACGGTTAGCCAACCAGACTGCAAGCCGTTTGAGTAAGCGGCGAAGCGCGAGTTTGAATCACCGCGTAGAAGGCCGTCCATGCTAAAACGAATAAAGGCATTTTCTCCACCTGGCTCGGCGGATAGCAAAGTCGAGAACGCGCCTTCAAGCTTCTGCACGATTGGGCGAAGCGTCATTTGCGTAAAGGCGATGTTGTTCTGCTCGACCGATGAATAGGTATTGGTTCCTGGTAGACCGAGTAGGTGCGGTGGAATGTTGAACGCGCGTGCTACGTCCTCGACGGCCATACGGCGGGAGTCGATGAATTGCGCTGCGTTGTTGTCTACCTGATCGCTGACAAACTTCGCGCCACCGGATAGAACGCCGACCTTGTGCGCCTTGCGGAATCCGCCGTGGCGACTAGAGAACGCGTCCGATAGGTCTTTAGCTTGTTCTGGCGATAGGTTGCCTGGGAACTCAATGTGGCCCGCCATAGTTACGCCCTGGCCGAAGTAGCGAGCGGCGAAGGACTCTAGCGCGATTGCTAGGCCGAAGTTTTCCTTTAGTGCTTCCACGCGGGATACACCGCGAATCTGACCAGGCTTTAGCACGTCGATAATGTGTAGAACCTGCTCGGAACTTAGAAGCTCGTCGTGGGATTGAACGCGGAACATAACGCGACCGATACCGTTGCGGACTACCTCTACGTCGGTAGGATTTAGCACCACTAGGTTTAGGGGCTTGCCCTGCGAGTCACGATAGACGCGGATAAACGCGTTGCCGTCGAGAAGCATGGAAACAATGACGGCGTTATAGAACGGCTCTTTAGAAACTAGGTCTACGTCTGGCTTAGTGACCCAGGCTGGACGTGGGCGGAATGGGCGACGCTCGCCATCTACTCGAATGAAAGCGTCGAGCGGCAGGGTGGAAATAGTGTCGGCGATCAAGGATACGGCCGAGTAAATTGCGTTTACCTTGAAGACTGTATCTGGGGTGACGTAGGTTCCGGATTGAGTTCCGATGATTACATCTTCGCCAGAACCCCATAAGGTTTGGAAACTGATTGACCGCCTGTTTAGCAGTCTGTCGATAAAACTTGCCATGTCCGCCCTAAACGAAGAATTGTGGAACCAAAGGCTCGTCTTCTATTCTACCCACCGTTGCACGGTCGAAGGATAGCACGGCGGCTACGGCTGCGTCGATACGTCTTTGGGAAGCCCTGTTTTCTTTCACAATACGCGGGCCTAAGTTGTCTACTTTGACTACGGCGTTAGAAATGTGACGAGCTAGTAGCGGGTTGCCGTCGTGAATAACCTTCTGATCGACGACCGCGTCGTAGAACTTTGCGCAAGCTGGAACCATACGGCGGGCGTTGGTGGACGGGTATTCGACTACTGGGTAGCCTTCGTCTTGTAGCACCTGCATAGTGCGCGTCCAGCGGTAAGGGTCGCAAGCGATTTCCTTTACGTTCGGGTGTGCCTTTACGAATTGCCTAATCGTTTCTTCGACTTCCAGAACGTCCACGCGCCAGCCGTCGTCGTGAATAGTTGCGTCCTTTTCCCAAGCTCCGACTATTCCAATTTGCGGAATGTCCTCGATAGTCGTATAGGTTACGACCGTAGCGTCCCCGCTAAACGACCCGTCAAGGCCCAGAATGTAGTCCTTGTCCCCTACTTTCGTTTCGCCAGCGCAAGCGTCCCACGTCCCCGTTGGTAGCCAGCTAATCTGGGAACTGACCCATTGGTTACACCGCTTGGTTCTAAATTCCGCTTCGGGTGTGCGTCGAACGGCTGATACGAAGTCGTCGGCCGCGCAGATGTCGTCGTAGCCTGGGTTGGATTGTCGCCAGGTTTCGGGTTCGCGATGATCGGCTTCTAGGTCGGCTTCCCACCAAGCCATAAAAAACGTAGGGTCGTCTACTTCCCCACGGGCTACCTTCTGGCCGTATTGGTAGAGCGAATAGGCGATAGAGTCTTGGCCGGTCGAGTCGGTCTTTACACCGGCCGTCGTGATGGCGATAAGTTGCGCCGACGGTCTAGCTCCCATAGCAAGCGACATTACGTCGAATAGTTCGCGGTTAGGCTGCGCGTGAAGCTCGTCAAAAACCGTAAGGCTCGGATTCAAACCCTCTTTCGAAAAAGCTTCCGCAGATAGAACGCGATACACCGAACCCGCTTTCGGAAGTTCGATTGCGTCGCGGTAAAGCTTGGTAATTGCGCTTAGTTCGGGTGACGCTTCGACCATGCGCTTAGCGTCGGCAAATACGATTCGAGCCTGTTCCTTTTCGGCGGCGACGGAATAGACTTCCGCGCCCCTGGCTCCCAGGATTAGACCATACAAGCCGAACACCGAAGCCAGCGCGGACTTGCCGTTCTTACGGGGCTGGCCAATCAGGGAAGTTCTAAAGCGGTAGCGCTCACCATCGCCCGCGAAGACGTGACGAATTAGTTCCTTTTGCCACTCGCGCAAAACTAAGGGCGAACCTGCGCGACCGGCTATCGAGTCCTTAGTGATAATGCCGAACGCTTCGGCAAAGTCGATAACAACTTCCCCGTCGCCGTTGAGTAGGTCGCTGTTAGGAACTGGAGTTAGCCATTTCGGGGGCCACACGTTGTTCCTTTCGTGCCATTAGTTCTTCCAGCTTGCTCGCGGTTTTGACTTCTTGGATACCAAGCTTTTGCCGCGATACCGGAGTAAAGCCTAGCTGGGTAAGGTTAGCCTGAATGTCGCGCTCTAGCACTCGAAGCGCGGCGCGTTCGTGCCAAGCTTCCATGTTCTCCAAAACGAAGACTCGTAAGCTATCGCGTTCGTCTAGCTGTTCGCAGGTTATTTGCAGAAGGTCTAGGTCAGTATCTTTTAGCCAGGTTGCTCCGGTGGCAAACGCCTTCTTCCATAGCTCTAACCCAGAATCCTCTAGCCGTCTAATGGGTTCTGGCCACTTTGCTAATGGCTTGATTTCAATTACCGAAGCTTGTATAGGCTCGCGAGAACCTACGCGCTTCTTTTCTTCGGCGGTCTTTCCAGGGTTAGGCATTTTCACCTTCCGGCATTTTGTCTGATTTTATGATGTTGCAAATCCAATGGGCCGGACGCAGATTGCTTAGGTCGTCTGTTCCGCCCTTGCTTACGGGGATAACGTGATCGACCGTGAGTCCAAAGCGGTTGGTTCTTGGCAAGTCCAAGTCGATTGGCTTTTGGCAAATGTGGCAGTTGTCGCCATACGCGCGGACTACTTGTTCGTGCGAAATGCGATAAGGGTTAGTGTGCTTTTGACGCTTTACCGTCTTGATCCGATAGCGCGCAGACTCGGCTTCTTTAGAGCAGCTAGGGTGATAGAGCCTTCCGGCGTATGACCGCTTGGCAGATACTTCCATAGGCTCGTCGCACCAACGGCAAACCTTTATCTTTATACCGTCTGGGTATAGCTCGGCGTATCGCTTAGCTATCTTCTCTTTTGTTTCGATGGCCGTTTGCAGATTGCGACATTCTTTCGAGCAGAAACGTTGGCTCTTTCTAGCCGTGACAAATAGTTTCGTGCAGTAGACGCAGTCGTGGACTTTCTGTCTTTTCTCTTTCAGGTTTATAGCGCGAGCGGTTTCCCTGCACTTGTTTGAGCAGTTGCGCTTAGGTCTTCCAGGGGTGCCGACGTTGGCCAAGTCTTTCCCGCATACCTGGCAGTTAGCTAATCCCGCGCCAACCCTCTTGAAATACGGCCTACATTCGGGCGAGCAGTAAAGCCGTTTACGCCCTCTAGGGTTTGGCTCGATGTAAGCGTCGCAAGTTTTACATTTCATTATTTTCAAGCCTACCAGCACGAAATTACATTCCTCGGAATCCGAGTCCTATGCCCGCAGGTAGCAGAAGACTTGCGGTCGGGGTATCGAACCCGTGTGTGTTTTGATGTTTGCCCCTACCCCGCGGTAAAGCGGTGGGGCTATTGGAGTGGTTTGTTCCCTCGACGAGAGTTGCAGCTTCGGTGAGCTGGCGCGAGCGGCGACATAGGGTCGCCCGCTACTAGGTGATCCGCAGTCCAGGGGTCTAGGGGGCGGTAGCCTTCACCGCATAGGTGACATTGGACGGCGTTGGCTCTTACTAACTTTGAGAGTCTTTGGTATTCGGCGTTATAGAGCTTGGCCTTACGTAGCTGCCGAGCGACGTTCGGTTGTTGTTTTCTTTGTCTTTCGCGTCGGCAAGCGGAACACCAATCACCGCCGTCGGTGTGGAGTCGCTGGCAGTCTAGGCAGGGTTTTGGAAACATCTACTTATCAGTCTTATAGAACCCTGAACCGTTGAACGTTACTGCTCCGAACGTGTAGCTTCGCTTCATAGGTTCCCCGCACTCGGGGCAGGTAACGTTTTGGGCGGAGTCTAGGGTTAGATTCATCTCTAGGGTCTTGTCGCAAAGTAAACAAGTGAACTCATACATTGGCATAACTGCCCCTTCTTTTTTATTGCAGAACTACTAGGTCACGGCGCGGGTCGTATCCCTCGCCTACAACTAACGACACGATTCCACCTGGCGCGCTGCCACCCATACCGGTTCTATCTGCGAACCAATGTGATCCACCGTCTAGTGCGGGTATCTGAATCCAGAGTCGGTGGTTTAGTTGCTTCACCTGGTAGTGGTGGTAGTGGGCCGAGATAAGAACGTCGCTTTGGCCCACCGGCGTATTGCCCAGGGCTTGTCCAGCAAACCACTTCTGAACGTCCCTGATCTGGTGGCCGTGTGCGAAGCCGACTAGGGTTCCCGATAGATTGACCGCAAGTGTTGTGTTATCTCTTTCCGGAAACCTACCCTCGACGTGTTGTAGGTCTGGGTGCGCCTTGCAGATGTCTAGCACTTGTTGGACTATCTCAACCTGCCATGAGTCCATCGGGTCTACGATTACCTGCCTTGTGGTTTCGTCGTGGTTTCCTGGGACGACGGGGATAATCAAGCGATCGGTTAGCGGGGCGAACGCCTTTACCCATTCGAGTAGAACGCGACGGCCTAGTCTGACCTGCGCGGTTAGGTCTAGGTCTAGCCTTCCCATAATTCGACCGCCCTGGGATACGGTCCCTTCTATGCAGTCACCAAGCTGGGGTAGGGCTATCTGACCGATACCGCGCTTAGAGATTACGTTGTGGTGTTCTAGGGCGGCTTCTAGGGCCGATTGGGTGCGTTGTAGGGTTCCGCTTGTTCCGTCCCCTGCGTCTTTACCCCATTGAGTATCGCCGATGTTGTAGATAGCGGTTAGGTTGCCTGGTTGTGTTTTCTTTGCTTTCGGCTTCCATCGCTTTAGCTCGCGCTCTAGGTCGTCGTAAGGGATAAGGTTCGAGCGTTGCGCTACCGGCTTTAGGCTTACGCGGTAGGACTCTAGCCACTCCCCGTGGTAAGTCTGCCATTTACCCCGTCGAACGTTAGTGATAATCCATTCGTTCGGGTTTAGGTCGAACTCGGCTAGTAGCTCGGTTGCGTCGCCGATCGGGGCCGTGCGCGGTGAGCTGACAAAGTATCCGCCGTCTACGTCTAGCTCTAGTTGTGGCCGCCAAGCTTCCTTCGGGATAGGTTGCTTCCGGTCGCTGCCCTGTTTATCCAAGTTCGATAGGTCTTCTAGCATTACTTCCTAAAGCAAGCGCATTGTTTACGTCGGTGCTTGGCTATGCCTGTATCGACGATTACTAGGCCGCGCTTGGCTAGTTCGTTGCTTAGGGTCTTCAACTTCCATTCTTCGCTATTTACGGCGTTTAGAAGTATCTCTCTATCCTTCGCGTCGAGTGACTCGGCTACGGTGCGGACTTTGCAGGTGAACTGTGGTTGCGGTGGCGTTAGGTCTTCAAGCATGGGTTAGGTCGTTCTCGTCCTCTAGTAGCTTCTCTGCTAGATAGTTTAGGGTGCCGTAGCTAAAGTCGCTGTCGATTAGGTGTTCGTCGAATACGTCGGCTAGGTGTTTGCGGATCGCGTCGAAGTCCGGTGACCAGACAAGCTTGTCGTCTTTGAGTAGGTCAATTACCTGGCGGTAGTTAGTGCGTTGCCAATTACTCATTTATCTTCTCAATCAGTAGGTCCAGGGCGTAGCAGCCGCCGTGGTCGCAGGTTTTGGTTTCTAGGTGATCGAAGCAAATGTTTCGCTTGGCTATGGCAGTAATACGCTCACGCTCGGTTCTGCTTCCGATTTCGTAGGCGTTGTGTGCGTTGGTGTGGATTAGGTCTTGTAGGTCGCTCACTTCTGCTCTCCTTTGATTAGTGCGATTTCGTGCCCTAAAATCACTAGACCAATACCGCCACCAATTGGAATGAACAGGCTAAGGACCTGCCTCTTGCGCTGGGATTTCAGCCAGCGTTGCTTGTGATAGTGAAGTTTCACTTCTGCTCTCCTTTGATTAGCCAGTGAATCCAGATGAATACCCATGCAATGCCATTTACTAACAACACTATTTCAGCCCAATGTGGTTTCATTCTTCATCCTCAACTGTTTTAGGAGTCTCTAGCAACTCGCCATTTAAATACATTTGTGGTTGGCAGCCATAAGACGAAGCATCGTTTAGTGCTAATGCCAAGCGAGCTAAAAACTCTTCTTCTTGTCTAGTTATTTCAAACCAGATTTCGGTCTTGTCATCGCAACCGCTTAGGGTAATTTGATTTGCTATCTTCTGTTCTTTCACTTCTGCTCTCCTTCTGTCAAAAGGCTAACGGTTTCGTTATCGTTTTGCTCTCCCTCTAACGCTTCGTTCAACTGCTCCCACTCAGCGGCGGTCAACTTGATTGGTTCAGTCCAGTCTTGACC
>JACCDG011939050.1_pt1 | contig 31895 bp, 35 predicted proteins | sample 7442471 | NCBI WGS metagenome assembly JACCDG01 (sample SAMN15323444, study PRJNA562643) | freshwater metagenome | isolation source: river surface water | place: USA:Blue River Watershed | collected 2017-08-17 | reverse complement strand
GGCGGTGGGGGTGCCGGGGCTTATATAGCACCGCCAACTCAACTTAATACATCTTGTATTGGTGCTGACTTTAACCATGATGGAAAAGTAAATTCCGTTGATTTCTCTATAATGCTCTCATTCTGGAAGACATCGTATCCGTTTAAGAATGATTGTGTCGATGCAAATCAAGATAACAAAGTGAATTCAATCGATTTCTCTATACTTTTGTTCCAGTGGGGAAAGAAACCAATACAGATAAGACCTTAGGTTGTATAATATAGAAATGAATAAGAAGATTTTTTTACTTTTGTTTGCTTTTATACTAATTCCTCAACACGGTTTTGCTTCCAAAGTAGAGTTTCAAGTGGTTCCAAATACGGATCCCAGAGACAATGCAACTATAGTTGGAGTTTATCTTGATTCAAACGATAAAAATATAAACGTTGTTGATGGATCAATAAGTATAAAAGCAAATGATGTTGGAAAACTATATGTAAATCCAGATACAACAGATTCAGTTTTAACTTTGTGGCCAACACCTCCACAATTTGTTGAGTCAGAAGGAATTTTGCGTTTTGTTGGTGGGGTTCCAAATGGTTTTAAAGGTAAAGTTCTTATACTAAAAATGCGTTTATCTTCTCGTGTTGCAGGAGTAGCAAACATATCATGGTCAGATGGTTCAGGTTACGTAAATGATGGTAAGGGTACATTAGAAAATATTTTTGCCGAGTCTCTTTCTGTAAATATTAAATCAACTGGTGATAACTCAATAAAATTTTACACACAAAAATGGTTTATTGGTGCTATAATATTTTTGATATTCGTTTTTGTACTTTTTGTAATTTATGGAAAGAAAAAAAATATTTAAAAAATTATTGTTTTATTGTTTTATTTTTTTAGCATTTACTTTTTCAATAAAAGTTGATGCCGCTACTTTACAGATAAATTCTAATTCATCTACTGTTTCTGCTGGAGACAGTGTTATTTTGTATGTAAATGTAAACTCTGAAGGTATCTCTATAAATAACGCAGGGGCTACAATAAAGTTTCCAAATGATTTGTTTGATATTGTGTCTGTAAGTAAAAGTGGATCAATCTTTTCATTATGGGTAGAAGAACCTTCTTTTTCAAACTCAGCTGGTACGATAACTTTTGACGGTGGTTTGCCAACCCCGGGATTTAACGGTGTATTTGGCTCAGTTATATCGATTACCGCTAAAGCAAAAAAGGCAGGTCAAGCAGAGTTCACTTTTTCAGATGCTGCTGTCAGGGCAAATGATGGTTTGGGTACAGATGTATTAAATAGTCAGCAGGGGAAAATAATATCAATCATAAAAAAGGATGAGCCTGCGCCGGTAGTACAACCGATACCTGAACCTGAGACTCAGGTTCAAAATATTCAGAGTATTCAGATATCATCCGCTTCTCACCCTAAGCAAGATTCTTGGTATAACGACGTGAATCCTATTTTTGGTTGGACAGTTCCTGCTGGGGTAGATGCTGTAAGAACTGGTATAAGTGAGAATGATTCAGATACTCCAACTGTGACATATAGTCCAGCTATAAACGAAAAAACAGTTAATGAATTAAAAGATGGAGTTTGGTATTTTAAGGTAAGACCTAGAAAGGGCGGTGTGTGGGGAGCTGTAAGCACATATGTAGTTAAAATCGATACTATTGCGCCAATAAACAATAAGACAGATTTTTACTATGACGTTTCTAATAAAACTATAAATATAAATTCCAGTATTATTGACCTAACTTCTGGCGTAGATCATTTTGATATTAAAATTAATAATGATTTTAAGAAAACAGTTCCAGCATCATTATTTGTAGATGGTAAATATAAACTAGATTATGAAAAGATTGGTAATAACAAAATTGAACTTACTGTTTTTGATAAGGCTGGTAATTTTATAAATGTAGTTGGAAATTTTGTTGTTCCAGAGATACAACCAGGTAAGAATAATTTTGCATTTATAAAAAATATTTCAAATTCTATTTTACCAATAGCGATATTTGTAATGGTTGTTTTGATTCTATACTTGTTAAAACCATACTATGCAATGTTTACACACAGGCATAAGATGAGAAACGCAATATCAAATGGAAATCATCCAAAAGCCTTATTGTTGCTAAAGAAGAGTTTAGAAAATCATTTGGATTTGTTGCAAGAAACTAGACACAGAAGAATATTAACAAAGGAAGAGAAACAGATTAAGGCGGGAATCGAAAATGATTTGGATGAGTTGGATCGTGCAATTTACGATATAAGTGCAGAGTAAATCTATCGATTACCACAAAATATTTTAGATTTGATATACTATTTCTTGTGGAAGATACAAAGAAAGCTCTTGAAAAAGAACAATTAGAACTAGAGAACTCAATGCTCGAGGCGGACTTTTGGCTAAACAAAGATAGGGCTCAAGTAACTATACGTCGTATTCAGGAAATCAAAAACGAATTATCTGGTGTTGGTAAGTATGATGCGGGTGATGCGGTCATGACTATTTTTTCTGGTGCTGGCGGTGATGATGCGGAGGATTTTTCATCTATACTTTTGAATATGTATATGAAGTTCTGTAGTAAAAATAATTTTGGTTTATCTCTTTTGCATTCAAATGAAAATGATCACGGTGGTTTCCGTAACGTAACGGTAGAAATTTCTGGTAAAAATGTCTATGGCACTTTGAAAAATGAGTCAGGGGTTCATCGACTTGTTCGCATTTCTCCATTTAATGCAAAGTCACTTCGTCATACATCCTTTTCTATGGTGGAAGTTATTCCAAAGTTTGAGAAAGTAAAAGGTGGTGCAGACGATATAGAACTAAAAGATGATGATCTAAGAGTCGAACTTTCGCGTTCTAGTGGTCCGGGTGGTCAGAATGTTAACAAGCGTGAGACTGCTGTACGAATAGTTCATATTCCAACAAATCTTTCTGCAGAATCCCAGAATGAACGTTCTCAGGCTCAGAATAAAGAAAAGGCTCTACAGGTGCTAAAGGGTAAAATATATAAGGCTTTGGAAGATGAAAGAATTTCCAAAGAAAAAGGTATGTATATAAGTAAGACAACACAGATAGAGTGGGGAAATCAGATACGGTCATATGTCTTACATCCATACAAAATGGTAAAGGACCATAGAACAGGCGTAGAAACTAGCAATGTGGACGCTGTTTTAGATGGAGATTTACAAGAGTTTATTGAGGCAGAGAAAAACCTCTAGTTTAGGCTTTGCCCAGGGCTGTTTTTAAGCTATAATAAAAAACGTAATGATTCACTTTGAAAAAGTATCTAAAATATACACAGATAGTTCAGTGGCTCTAGATGAAGTGTCTTTTTCTATCGAACCAAAGGAGTTCGTTTCTATTGTTGGACATTCTGGTGCCGGTAAAACAACTTTGTTGAAAATGTTTCTAGGAGAAGAATTCCCATCAAAAGGCAAAGTCTATTTTGAGTCTACTGACATTTCTAAACTTAAAAAAGATCAGATAAATAATTTCCGCAGAAAAATCGGTGTAGTTTTTCAGGATTTCAGACTTCTTCCTCACAAAAATGTTTATGAGAATATAGCCTTTGCTATGGAGGCTGCTGGGAAGACTGACGAAGAAATAGAAGCAGATGTCCCACATGTTTTAAGTCTCGTTGATCTAGAAAAAAAGATATGGAACTTTCCACACGAGCTTTCTGGTGGAGAGAAGCAAAGAGTTTCTATCGCAAGAGCTATTGTTAACCAGCCAGATGTTGTTATTGCAGATGAACCAACAGGTAACTTGGATCCACTAAACACATACGACATCGTACAAATATTAAAGAAGATAAATGATCTTGGAACTACTGTTATACTCACAACTCATAACAAAGGTGTTATAGACTCACTAAAAAAGCGTGTGATTACTATGGAGAATGGCAAAATTATACGCGACGACAAAGAGGGTAAGTATGTCATATAATAAATAATATGATTTGGACAAAAATAAAAAGAGTAATACGTGCTGGTTTCTATAGTTTTTGGCGAAACGCTTTCGTCTCACTTTCTTCTATCCTAGTTATGGTAGTTACTCTTTTTGTTATTGGTACAACGATGTTTTCTGGGGCAATTTTAAAATATACTCTAGACTATATAAAGGAAAAGGTTGATATAAACGTTTACTTTGTTACATCGGCTACAGAGACAGACATAATGTCAATGAAGAAAAAACTAGAGCAACTTCCAGAAGTAAAAGCTCCTGTGACATATGTTTCTAGAGAGGATGCACTAGCTGCTTTTAAAAAGCGACACGAAACAGACGAGTTTACTTTGCAGGCTCTAGATGAACTAGGAGAAAACCCACTTGGGGCAGCTCTGAATATAAAGGCAAAAGATCCTTCTCAGTACGAAAGTATTGCGCAGTTTTTGCAGGGTAAAAATGCTTTGTCAGCAGACGGTGACACTATTATCGATAAAGTGAACTTTTATCAAAACAAAGAGTCTATAGACCGTCTAACTAAAATAATTAATTCCGCAAACAGTCTTGGTTTCGCTCTAACTATTTTGCTTATTGTTATTTCTATACTTATAACATTCAACACATTGAGATTGGTTATATATATGTCAAAGGATGAAATCTCTGTTATGCGTCTTGTGGGTGCTTCTGACAGGTACATAAAAGGTCCATTTTTCGTTGCGGGAGCTTTGTACGGTTTTGTTTCTTCTGTCATAACCCTTATTTTGTTTTATCCAATAACATTGTGGTTGGGAGATAAAACAGGAATGTTTTTTACAGGCTTCAATGTCTTTAGTTACTATGCATCATATTTTGGTGAATTTTTCTTGATACTTGTTGGTTCTGGTATTGCTATCGGTGCATTATCTAGTTATCTTGCTGTTCGTAAATATCTCAAATCGTAATTTACAAGAATAAAATGTAATAACCAGAAATACAGAATGAAAAAGGGAAAACAGCACAAGTATATTTTCGTCATTGGTGGAGTAATGTCAGGAGTCGGCAAAGGTATAGCATCGTCTTCAATCGGAAAGATCCTTCAGAGCAAAGGTTTTAAGGTCAACCCAGTAAAGGTTGACCCTTATTTGAATGTGGACGCTGGAACAATGAACCCAACAGAGCATGGTGAAGTATTTGTCCTGGACTCTGGCCTTGAGACAGATCAGGATATGGGTAACTACGAGCGCTTTCTAGAGATGGATCTTATCTCAGACGATTATATGACCTCTGGGATGGTATATAAGCATGTAATAGAGAAGGAAAGAAATCTAGGCTATAGAGGAAAATGTGTAGAAGCCATTCCACATATAACAGAAGAAATAGTTCGCAGATGGAAAAAGGCCGCAGAGCATCATGAGTCAGATATTTCTCTTATCGAAATCGGTGGAACAATAGGAGACTACCAGAATATTCTTTTTATCGAAGCAGCAAGAACTCTCAAAATAAAGCACCCACAGGATGTTATGTTCATTATGGTTTCTTACTTGCCAGTCCCCGGTTCTTTGGGAGAAATGAAAACTCGTCCAACACAAAACGCAGTAAGACAGCTTAACTCATATGGTGTTCAGCCAGATGTTGTTATCGCAAGAGGTACACAATCTTTGGATTACAAACGAAAAGAAAAGATAGCTTTTTCTTGTGCGCTGGCTCCAGAAAATGTTATATCTGCTCCAGATATAAGTAGCGTGTATGATGTCCCGCTTAACTTTGAAAAAGATAAAATCAGTCAGACAATTTTAAAAACTTTGCATATGCGAGCAAAGTCTCAGAACGGTGATTTGGACGAATGGAGAAAGTTTGTAAACAAAAGAGCAAAAGCAAAACACGAACTAAAAATAGCAGTTGTTGGAAAATATTTTGATACAGGAGACTTTGTTTTGTCTGATGCTTATGTTTCTGTTATAGAAGCAGTAAAGTTTTCTTCGTACTGGAAAGATGCAAATACAAAACTGACTTGGATAAATTCAAAAGACTATGAAGCAGATCCCAAAAAGGTAGAAGAGTTAAAAGACTTTGATGGTGTTATTGTGCCTGGTGGTTTTGGTGAGAGTGGAATAGAGGGCGTGCTTATGGCTATAGAGTTTGTCCGAAAAAATAAAATCCCATACCTAGGACTTTGTTATGGAATGCAACTTGCTGTTATCGAATATTGCCGAAATGTTATTGGTTGGAAAGATGCCCATACAGCAGAGATAAATCCAAAAAGTAGTCATGTTGTTATAGACATAATGCCAGAGCAAAAGAAAAATCTGGAAGCAGGGAACTATGGTGCGACAATGCGTCTCGGTGCTTACACTGCAGTTTTGAAAAAGGGAACTATAACAGCAAATGCTTATGGTGCTACAGAAGTTAGTGAACGACACAGACATCGATACGAGGTAAATCAAGAATATATAGAACAAATAGAAAAAGCTGGACTTGTTTTTTCAGGCGCTTCTCCAGACGGAAGACTTATGGAGTTTGCAGAATTACCAAAGTCAGAGCATCCTTTCTTTGTTGGAACTCAGGCACATCCAGAGTTCAAAGCGAGACCGCTACACCCACATCCGCTGTTTACTGCATTTGTAGACGCTTGTTTAAAGGGAAAAAAGTAAATTATATCTTTGCTCCAGCGTTTAGATTCAAATCAGCCTTATATCGTTCTATAACTTCTGGGTGTTTTCCATCTATACAATCTTTTACAAACAAATCAGCGCTTTTGCTGTCTGCAAAAGTCATATAAGCTAGTGCACCATTACACACAGCTTCTATATTTATCTTTGCTTGAGACATACTCTTCAAATTAAATGTTTTGATAGGTTTGTTCGCAATAATACTCTGTGCTTCTTCTACCCCAAGACTGTAGTCAAAATCCCACCGTGGAGGCAGGGCAAAAACATATGTGTCATTTCGAGCCATTTCACTTGCCATTGTCGGCGCCGCGGATACGGTGAAATTTTCAGCAAGGTATGAATTCCATTGTGCGATAGTAAAAATCAAAATAGGTAAGTCTTCGTATGGAGCACCAGCTGTCCATTTCGGATTTCTTATTAATAGTTTGGGTCCACTTTGAGCAGTTTTGGAATTAAGCGGTGTTCCTTTCCATGTATTTTCTACAACAGAATATCCTTTCCAGTTGTCTGGTAAAGAAAATGTAAATCCGTACTGATCATTTTTGTATGTAATTGAGTTGTCGACTTGGATAGGAGTTGCTGCGCTGTTTTTGTTGTTTCTAAAATAATAAAACATAGATCCAGCAACAATAATTACGATTATGACGATAATTGCCACCATGATACCAGTGTCCTTGTTGTTATTTTCCATATGAGAGGATTAATTACTAATGTGTACTATATAAGACGTTGGAAGTGTGGAAAGGTTACAGGGGGGTTAATTTAGTAGAAATGGAATAATTGTTGGAGGTAGTATTTTTATATAAAAACAGAACCCGCCATCGATCTTATGACAACGGATTGTGTTATAAGGCTGGCGGGTATTACTTCGTATAAAACCTCCCAAAGAATTTGTTCTCTTCGTCGGGAACAGTGCACATGTTGTAGAGGGCTTCAAACGAAACTGATCGAACACTGTCTTCGACTTTGCAGTTTCCTTTGAGGATGACACCGTTTCTTTTTCCCCCATGATACGTACCATCCGACTGGACCTCCGTGATTATCGCAAAAATAGTCGCATTTTCACCCGTCTCATCAGGACGGACAACGAATGAAACTCGTTCACCTCCATGGAACATGGCATTCGCTAATTCATCTCGATTGGGACCAGTAACAATATTTCCTTTCATTAGGCACTCTCCAATATTTACGTTACAGTACAAAAATTAGAGTGTCAAATAGTATTTTTATAACTAGACTACTCGCTTCGCTGTTCTTGGAAACCATTGATTAGTATTATACACCCAATCTGCCAGACTTTGGACCTCTGGGAAACCGGCGGTTTTAAATACTGCCAGACTTGGAATCTTCACAGCTTGGAAACCTACGGTTATCCCGGCCTTTATAAATTCTCTTTAAGTTTTAAATTGATGATTTTTAGTACTTCATCAGAAATAATAAACTCATTTCCTTTTCCGTGTAGATAATGATGTCCGAAGTTAGGATCTTTAAAAGTATAACCTTCAACTTCAACATTCTCTCTATATCTTGGTCTAAAATGCCAGTGGATTTGTGGTTTTGGTTCTGTTTCTTTATACGCGTTGTTCATCAAACAAGTCCAATTAAACATGGTCGCATTAAATGTTTTCTTAAACAATGTTTCAAGTTTTTTTACTAGATTAAGAAAATCCAATATTTCATTCTCATTGATACCCGCAAGATTACCGCATTCTCTCTTTAATAGAACAACACATCTACCAAGATAGAGTTGATCTTTTATTAATTCAACAGACCAGTAATCCGTTTCAAGAATTATATTGTTATTCATATACGGTTTATAAATTAACGGCTGCCAGACTTGGACTCGAACCAAGATACTATCCTCCAGAGGGATAAGTCCTACCATTAGACGATCTGGCAATACAACACAGAATACCCGAAAATTGGCCTTTTTACAAGAAAAATACATTATTTTTGATATAATTTATTTATGAAAGAAACTTGGAAAGAAAATCCTGATTTTGACCAAAGTAAGATAGAACTAGTCCCAATTCAATGGCTTTGGAATTATAGAGGAACAAACCCATCAGAGATGATAGATCTAGGTAATAAAATTGTTGATCTGGACGGTCTTTGGCAAAATGTTTTGGTGAATGGTTTAACAGCGCCTCTTATTATTAGAGTGGGAATCAAAAATAAGAAATTTAGATTAGAAACTGGCAATCACCTTATTCAAATTTTTAAAAAAAATAATATTGAAAACGTTCCTGTAATAGTTCAGATTAGAGATGTCTGTGGTCCTGAAGCTTCTGACACAATGACTGAGGCTACACATAATTTTGATTGGGGAAGTGAGGTTCTACCCTTTGATGAGAACGCAGAGTATCTAAAGCCAAGTGACGTTTTTAAAAGTCTGAAATAGATGTCTTATTTTCTCTATATCCTCCAATGTTCTGACAAGTCTCTCTACACTGGAATAACTACCAATGTAAAAAGACGCTTTGAGGAACACAAAGCTGGGAAAGGTGGGCACTATACGAGTGCTCACAGGGTTGTTAAGATAGTGTATACAGAGGAACACAAAGACAGATCATCAGCATCAAAACGAGAAGCAGAAATAAAAAAGTGGACGAGGAAACAAAAACTAGAATTTATTAAAAATAATGTCTAAGCATCACTTACAGCCAAGAGTTTATGTCCCAGCGATTTTTGCTCTGGTTATTGTTGCTGGACTTACTATCTATAGTTCAACGCATAAAAATAAATTAAAAAGTGTAGAGGTTAACAAACCCGCTCTTGCAATAGATACAATAAAAGAAGAACCGATAGGTGAACTTTTGGGTAAGGCTTCTATTAGTTTTGAAGGAGGTACAGAAGAAAGAAATAAAAATATAGAACTCGGAGTTTCAAAGTTAAATGGTAAAACTATTTTACCGGGTGAAGAATTTTCTTTTATTAAATCTCTCGGTTCGGTGACAGAGGAGGATGGGTATAGTATTGCAAAAGTTTTTCTAAATGGGGAAGTTACAACTGGTGTAGGTGGGGGGCTCTGTCAGGTTTCTACAACCCTTTTTCAAAGTTTGCTTAAAGCTGGTTTGCCTATAACAGAACGACACAATCATAGTTATACAGTTTCGTATTATGACGTTGGAATAGATGCTACCTACTCTGATCCTGGTGTGGATCTAAAGTTTGTAAATGATACAGGTAGTCCAATAACAATAAAGGGAAAAACAGAAGATAAAAAGGTTGTTTTTGAAATATACGGAACTTCTGATGGCAGAATAGCTACAACTACAGAACCTATAATTTCAAATGTTGTAGACGTTCCTCCAGCGAGATATGTGGCGACCACAACCAGAAGTAGTTCGGAACCAGAGTGTGTAAATAAGCCACAGATTGGTTATACATCTAACGTAATCTACAATGTGCTGTACCCAAATGGTGATTTTAAAACCAAAGAGTTTAAATCAAGATATAAACCGTTACAAAAGGTCTGTTACTACTATGGCGTTTCGACAACAACCCCAACCAGTTTTTCTGTAAGGTAATTTGATGAAGAGAAAGGAACTTGAAACCAAAGATTTGATGGTAAAGAAAGCCAGAAACGGTTTTGGTATTTTTTCTAAAAAGGATTTTAAAATAGGTAAAAATGTTTTTGAAATTAAGGGAAGTCGAATAACAGGTGACATAGACGAAGATATAGATGATACAACTAGGGCGAATGCCTATAGGTTTGATAGAGATTTCTATATAAGTCCGGATGGAAGTATGGGCGATTTTCTAAACCACTCGTGTAAACCAAATGTAAAAATAATGAAAGAAAAAGGAAAACTTTTTGTAATAACGATTTCTGATATAACCAGTGGTTCTGAACTAGCTTTTGATTATTCAACTATTGTGGCAAGTGATGATATATGGGAAATGAAATGTAACTGTGGTGAAAAAGACTGCCGTGGGGTAATAAAACGCTTTAAATCTTTACCAAAGAAACTAAAAGAATTTTATATTTCAGAAAAAATAGTCCCAAAACACATTTTGAACATCTAGTTTTTTGTATTACCTAGACTTTATGTATTCCTCCCATTCTTTGAGGAAATTTGAACTACTCCAGTCCTTGCGAAGTCCAACTCCAGATATAACTTCAATACTGTTTTTGACACAAGTTTTCCATTCGGGAATACTTTTTTCATCAATACGGTCTCCACCCTTAGTAAAAATATGCGGTTTAATTTTTTCTAGTGCTACAGATACTGTTTGGTCGTTCTCAATTTCAAAAGGTATTACATAGTCAACTCCAATCACATATGAAACAATATGACATCTTGTTTTTACATCCATAAAAGGCTTACCCTTCTTTGTTTTTAGAAAACTATCGCCGTTCACTATTACAACTACAGTGTCCCCATACTTTTTTGATTCGTGTATGCAGGATACGTGTCCTGGATGAATAGGGTCAAAACCACCAGACGTGCAGACTATTTTACCCAGATTTTTTCTTATTTTATCGAAATCTTCAAATGATATTATTTTTGCTGGTTTCATATAATAACTTTATTATATCTTACTTTGTTTGGACTGATTAACAGCTCAAAGTACCCCTGTATATTAGTAGACAATGTATTGTGGATTGTGGCTATAGCTCTCCGAGGAGAAATGCTGTATAATGGTTGGTATTATCTTTTAATCAAAAATATGGAAAAAAAGAATTCAGCATTTATGAAGCCTATGACTGTTAGTGATGAACTAGCAGCAGTAGTAGGAAAGGGCCCAATGCCACGATCAGACGTTGTTAAGAAGCTTTGGGTTTACATCAAGAAGAACGATCTACAGGATCCAAAGAACAAGAGAAACATCAATGCAGACGAGGCTCTAAAGAAAGTTTTCGGAGGAAAGGCTACGGTAAACATGTTTGAAATGACAAAACTTGTTTCAAAGCACCTATCTTAATACTTACTTAGGATGGTAAAACAAAAATCCCCAGAAGGGGATTTTTGTTTTATTTTAGATCCAAAAAGGCGTTTATATAGTGTATAGCGACTCCTCCATAGCTTTTATCTAGCATAAACGCTTTATCCAGCTCAGTTTTCTGTCTGTTAAAGTACTTTTTGTTTGTATTGTGGAAAGTAATATATGGTGGCTCCACATCACCTGTCTCTTGAGCGATTATTATTCTTGTTTTATGTTCATTGGCAGAGTTGATTTCATCTTTGGATATATCTATAGAGCCATCTATGCCTTTTGTGAAGTTTCTATAAGACATAATTATAACTTTACTTCCTTCTCTTCTGTCGAGTATTGATAGTAAATGCTCTGAGGCATATTTTGACTTACCATTATACAAAAACTTTGGAGTTTCTCCGTTGGAGCCATCATAAAATTCTGGAATCACAACAGTGAGCTCGAGGTCCTTGTTATTGAGCATTGAGACGGTTTGGTTTACTAGGTTAAGAAAATTCTTAAGAACTTTTGCTTTGTCTTCTTTGTACTCGTCCAAAAGGTATGGTTCAACATCGTATTGGAAGCCTCTGAACTTTACAGTGTGTTCTTTGTTGAATTTCAAAGCGTAGTTTAATGTGGCGAGAGCCTTATATGTGTTGCCGTCTTCTGCCCAGTTCCTCCATCCAGCTTCGGCGTCTACAGTTATGCCATTTTCATTTGCCTTTTTGATGAAATACTCTATTTTTTTATCAAATTCAGCTCTTTTTGCTATTTTTTCCTCTCCATCAGGCATTATGTAGATGTCTAAATATGAATCTATAGAGATATATATATTTTTTATCCCATTTTTAAGAGCACCAGAAATGATACTATCACTATATTTTTCTGTTAGCTGGGGGATCGGTGTCCACAACCAAGTTCCTTTTTCGTATTCTTTGTCTTTCAATACTGAAGTCTTGTTTATGACACTTATTGCATTTGCTAACATACTTTCCTTTTCCACAAAAGTTATGTTAGAAAACCTTTTGTCAGACTCGACAGCACTTTTAGTTATATTTTTATCGGAATAAAGAGTAGGGTAGACGGTAGTTTTTGGTTTATTTGTAACGGATATATTTACTACAGAGTCCTTGTTCGTAATCGTCACATAAGATAAAGAAGCAATAGAAACAAGTGCAATAAAAGCTACGGTGATATAGCGATAATTATTTTTCTGCTTAACTTTTCTATTCTTTCTTTGCATCTATTAGTTTTTCTTTATCATCCATTTTTTAATGTCGTCAAAAGTTCCACCAACTTTTTTGTTTGGGTTAAATATATTCTTTGGGTCAAATATGTTTTTTGTATCCTTAAAAAAACCATTAATTCTCTCTCCGAACTGTTCTAGCAAGTATGGAGTTCGGATTATACCGTCATTGTGTTCGGCAGAGTTGGAACCTTTATACTCTTTTACGATGGCATAAATTTTCTTTGATATTTCCAATATAATGTCTGAAGTAAAAGGTGAGTCCAGATCCATAAGTGGGATTATGTGAAAGTTACCGTTTCCCAAGTGTCCCTGTACTGTATAGTCTAGTTTATACTCATCAAGAACAGCTTTTATTCTAGGTAAAAACTTTGGAAGATATTCTGGCTTAACAACTAGATCGTCAATAAAAGGAGCAGTTCTTTTTCCGTGGACGTGCTTTCGTAGGAGGTTAAAGCTTTCATGTCTTATGTCCCAGTATTTTTCTGCTTCGCCACTATTTTTTGCAATATGCATTTTAAAGTGGAAGTCTGTTAGGTGGTCACGAACTTCAGTTAGTTTTGCTATAACTTCTTCTTCTGTTTCTCCTGTAAATTCAATCATCAAAATTAGTTTTGGAACTCCACCAGAAAGAACCATAAATGTTTCCGGTATAAATTGGAAACCAAGTCTCAATGCTCCAAAGAAACCAAGTTGCTTAAAGAAATCAAAGAAGAAGCGCACAGCTAGGATCATACTTTTATCATCGTATGTTTCTAGGCTTTCTGGCTTGTATGGAAGTATTCTTGTAACCAACTCACTTACTTTTTCCAGAGAGGGTAGGAATACAACCAAAAGGTTTGAATATTTTGCTATAGGTATTAGGTCAAAAGTGATCTCTGTGACGATTCCAAGTGTTCCTTGTGAACCAGATATAAGTCGACAGAGGTCAAAAGTCTGTTTCTCTTTGTCGTAGACGTTCCATAAATAGTATCCAGAAGAGTTTTTTGAAACGTCTGGTTTTGCAGAAATTATTTCGTCGTAGTTGTCCTTTATTAAATCAAATATTTTTTTATAAAGTTCACCTTCAAAGTTGTTTTGAGCAATCTTTTCTTCAAGCTCCTTCAGTGTCATAGGTTTTACTTCGTACTCGTTTCCATCGGAAAAAATCACTTTTAGTTTTTTAATATGATTTTCAACTTTTCCATACTTTATACTTTTCTCCCCACCGGCATTGTTTGCCACCATTCCTCCAACAGCACATATCTCACGAGATGCTGTATATGTTGGCATTATTTTGCCAATTTTCCTTGTAGCTTTATCAAAATCCCTATAGAAACATCCCGGTTCTACTATGGCATAGTCGTCTTTAACCTCGATTATTCTGTTCATATATCGAGTAAAGTCGATTATTACAGATTCATTTAGTGAACCACCGCTCATACAAGTACCAGCAGATCTGGCTGTTATGGAAAGGGAAGGGTCCTTTTCTTTATTTTCGTTTACCCACTTTACTGCAGTTTTTACATCCTCACTATTTTTTGGAAATATTACTAACTTTGGTTTTATCTCAAAAAGACTGGCATCTCGAGAGTATTTTTTAAGAGTTTCTTCTTTGCTTTCTATATCCCCACTAAAAATTTTTTTCAACGCTTCAATTATTTCTGTATTCATGGTTTTAAGTTTATCAAATAGACAATAAATATTCTATGTAAAGCTACTAACATATTGACATATCAAAATGCCAATGTATGATTAATGCCGGAAGTCTAACATTGGAGTGTTGTATGGTTGGATTAGCAACTAGGTTCGTTGGGGTTGTCGACGCTGGTACTGTCATGAGGACGGATGATGCTCGGCGAGGAGGCATGCTTGAGCAAGCGTTGGAAGAAGCCATGCATGTCAATGACATGCGTGTCGCAGTAGTGGCTCGCAAGGGGGCACAGTTGGGGAAGTCTCTCAGAGAAGATGAGAAAGTCACTCTTCTAGAGTGTGAAGACTGCAACAAGGAGATTCCGGCCAAGCGCCGTCGTGCTGCTCCAAACGCTACGCGCTGTGTCGACTGCCAGAGTAAGTACGAGAGCTAGTACGACTAGTCTCTGGCAAGTAGTAACATCCCACCTCAGGTAATACCCGAGGGTTCCCAGCCTCGGTCGTGTTCTTTCTGATGTTTAATCGTGATTTCCCCGGGAAGCTCGTTCGTCGTCGCCACGTCGTCTCATCGTCGTTGTCGTTTCGGAGGGGCTCTCCTTTTTTTTGTATATGAAATTTCATATTACGTGCTATAGTTATGCTCAAATGGGAGACTCTTTTATTTTTCAATTTATCAAAAAGTGGCGTCAAGTTGGTGCAATAATGCCCAGCTCTATTTTTCTTGTAGAAGATATGCTCGAAGAGGTTGATTGGAACTCCGTAAGGTTGGTCGTGGAACTTGGTGCCGGCAGTGGTTCTTTTACAAAAGAGATCTTGAAGAAAATGCATCCAGAAGCAAAGCTGTTTGTATTTGAGATTGATAAAGTTTTTATAAAAAAGTTAAGTAGAATAGATGACACAAGAATGACTTTGATTCCAGATTCTGCCACAAATATTTCAAGATATTTAAATGGTGAAAAAGCAGAGGCTATTATTTCAGGAATACCTCTTTCTAATCTCGACAATAAAACCAAATCAGAAATAGTAAAAGACGCTATAAAAAATATGTCAGATGATGGTGTTTTTCTACAGTTTCAATATTTCCCAGAGTCGTATAATTTTCTAAAGAAGCATTTTGAAGATATAAAGGTGCGTTTTACATTATTCAATACACCACCCGCCTTCTTTTACATTTGTAGGCTTTAGAGTGGTATAATGGGTAGTATGAATAAAATATATAAAATCTTGTTTTTGTTGCTGGTTATTGCATTAGTAGCTTCGGTTTATTTTTTACGAGTTGATAAGAACGAAAAAGTAGAAAAAAGTTATAAGGATGCCACGTATATTGTGGAGGGTGAAAGTATAGAGCTTGTAAATGGTAAAAGTGAGAAAGAAGTAGCTCCGGGTTCAGCATCAAAAATTTTGGTTAACTATTTTGGAAATGAAGTTTTTTATGATTTTGATAGTGATGGCAGGCAGGATGTTGCATTTTTGCTGACAAAACAGGGTGGTGGGTCAGGAACATTTTACTATTTGGTTGTAGGTCTTAACAAAGAGAGTGGTTATATTGGTTCTGGTTCTGCTTTTATTGGAGACAGAATATCTCCACAAACTACAAATATAAATGAAAAGGGTTTTATAGTGGTAAATTATGCAGATAGAAATCCTGGGGAAAGTTTTGCTGTAGAACCTTCATTGGGTAAAAGTTTGTGGTTCAAACTTGATCTAAAGGATATGCAGTTAGGTGAAGTGGTCCAGAATTTTGAGGGTGAAGCAGATCCATCAAAGATGACGCTTGGTATGAAAAAATGGAGCTGGGTTTCAACACTTTATAATGATGACACAAGAATTTTGCCAAAAAATTTAACTTCATTTTTATTAACTTTCAAAGACGACGGAACATTTTCTGCAACAACAGACTGCAACGGTGTGGGTGGAGAGTATAAAGTTACAAAAAATAAGATTGTCCTAGATAAAATGATATCGACACTTATGTATTGTGACGGTTCACAAGAGTCAGAATTCACAAAAGCCCTATCTCAGGTGGATAGTTATATGTTTACAAGCAAAGGTGAATTGGTATTAGAATTAAAATTGGATAGTGGTACAATGTTATTTAAATAATTATTAGTTAATTTAAATTTATGAAGGGATTTGTAAACTTTATTCGTGAACAGGGTGTTGTTGGCTTGGCGGTAGGTTTTATTTTAGGAGGTGCAGTTTCAAAAGTTGTAACTGCTATTGTTACAGATATTATCAACCCAGTCTTGGGTCTTGCTTTGGGTGCTGTTGGGGGGCTCAAGACAGCTTCATTTGGTATAGGATCTGCACGCATAATGTACGGAGATTTTATTAGTGTATTTATAGATTTTGTTATCGTTGCACTTGTTGTCTATTTTGGTGTTACTTTGTTGAAACTAGATAAACTGGATAAAAAGAAAGACTAAAATTTAACTTATTGATATAATATTTCTATGGCAAAAGGAGAAACACACAAAAAAGAAAAAAAGAAACCAAAGAAAGGTAAATAATTATGGTTTCGGAAAATAAAAATAGTCTATTTCTGCATGATTTGTCTATCATAGCACTCAGTATTTTGCTGGCTGTTGTTGTGGTAAAGGCAAATATACTTGCAGATTTGCTGGGATCTACATCAGATTTCAAATTTCTAGGCAGTTTTATGGCTGGTATGTTTTTTACTTCTATTTTTACTACTGCACCAGCAATAGTAACCCTAGGGCAGATTGCTCAAAATAGTTCTGTGTTTACCACGGCTATTTTTGGTGCCTTGGGAGCTGTTTTGGGGGACATAATTATATTTCAATTTATAAGAGACAAGCTTTCTGTCCACTTTGTTGAACTTGTAGAACATAACTCTATATGGAAAAGATATCATACACTATTTAGACTAAAATATTTTAGATGGCTTACGTTTATGTTGGGTGGAATAATAATCGCATCACCATTCCCAGACGAATTGGGTATAAGCCTTTTGGGTTTTTCTAAGATGAAAACAACAGCCTTTATTCCCGTATCACTCATTTTTAACTTTCTGGGGATATTAGCTATCGGTTTGATCGCTAAGGCTATATAATTAAATAATATGAAAAGACAAGTTGTATCTTTGGAGGAAATAAAAAAGAATAGGAAACCAATCAGAAATGTAAATTTGGAACATAAGCAGAATCTGAGCCCGCTTTACCGTTTTGCTGTTTGGATAACAGCACATGTTGGTACTATGGGTTTCTTTTTGATTATACTTATCTGGACAGTTTCTTGGCTTAGTTGGAATGTGTTAGGTCCAAAGGAATTACAGTTTGATCCATATCCAGCTTTTGTATTTTGGCTATTTATTTCAAACTTGATACAGATATTTCTTATGCCACTTATTTTGATAGGTCAGAATATGCAGGGGCAACACGCAGAGGCGAGAGCGGAAGCTGATTTCGAGGTAAATAAAAAGGCTGAGGATGAGATAGAAAATATACTAACTCATTTAGAGAATCAAAATGACGTTTTGGAGGAAATCTTAAATAAAATAAACAAATAGTTTATTTGTGGCTTATTTCAGAGTCTATTTCTTCAATCTTTTGCTCCATTCGGTTTAGAGTTTTCTGCATTCTGTTTATTTTGTCTTCTTCGGTTTCAATTTCTTCTTTTGTCTTCTCTGTTAATTTTTTCTCACCTGAAAGTCCAGTAATAATAAGTCTGTTTCCTATAAAAGCTGAGACGTATACACCAGTCATAAGTAATACGATAGTGCCAACAATAAATGAAAGTGGTCCGTCTACAATATTAAATAATGTGAATTCTGCTTTATCCAATAGCCACATAGTCAGAAAGTCTGTCGTGTGCCAGACACCTCTCCAAAATAGAACAACACCAATACCACCAATAAGGGCGTAAAAAATAGGAAAATGACTAAGTTTTGCTCTGGTCTTGTCTTCTAACTTATCAAAGAAATCTAGTATATGTTTAGTCATTTTTGGGTGAAAATCGTTTTGCTTGTATGTTACAATGTTAGCATATTATGATAAATAACAAAAAAGTAATTGCTTTTGACTTGGATGGTACATTAGCAGAGAGTAAATCAAAATTAACAGAAGAAATGTCAGAAGTTTTGGCGAAACTTTTAGAAAAATACTATATTGCTGTTATATCAGGCGGGGCATATGGGCAGTTTCAAAAGCAGTTTCTTTCTAGCTTCTCTGCGCCAAAAGAGTTTTTAAAGAATCTATATTTGTTCCCAACAATGGGCAGTACTAGTTACAAATATGATGAAGAATCCAGCGAATGGAAAATGTTATATGAAGAGAGACTTGCCCCTGAAGAAATAAAAAAAATAATGAATGCTTTTGGTGAGGCTATTTTGGAGTCAGGTTATGATCTGTCTGGTTCATATGGGGAAATATTGGAAGATAGGGGTACACAAGTTACTTTTTCTGGTCGCGGTCAGGAGGCTCCTGCAGATGTTAAGGGTGCTTGGGATCCAGATAGATTAAAACGTGGTTTACTCGTCAGTCTTTTAAAGAAAAAGATACCTGAATTTGATATTAGAATCGGCGGTATGAGTTCTATAGACGTAACAAAACTTGGAATAGATAAGGCCTATGCTATTGGCAAAATTAGAAAACTTTTAAATGTTACAGATGATGAGATTATGTTCGTTGGGGATGCTTTGTATAAAGGGGGTAATGATGCGCCGGTAAAAAAGACTGATGTTGATTTTATTCAGCCTGACGACCCATCTGATACTTTGGAAATACTTAAACAATACATATAGATATCAACAGTTTTATCAGCTAAGTTTTATTTTACGTGATAAAATAAAACTATGAATCCAGAAACCACCAAAAGACCATGGGGGTCATTTACACGTTTTACAAATAATGAACCATCAACTGTAAAACTATTGTATATAAACAAGGGAGAAGAATTTAGTTTGCAATATCATACACATAGACAAGAGTTTTGGAAAATAATATCTGGTCACCCAGACATTATTGTGGGCGACAAATCATTTCAACCAAAAGAGGGTGAAGAGTTTTTAATTGAGCCTCATACAAATCATAGAATTTCTGCTCCTGTAGATAATGTTGTAGTTTTGGAGATATCAGAGGGGCAGTTTGATGAAAACGATATAGTTAGGTTGGAGGACAAGTATAATAGATAAGTTTTTTAAAAAATGAAGAAAACGACAACAAAAACCACAAAGTTAAAAAATTCAGGCGGGATGCCTATTGCTGTGGTTGCTGTTGCTGATGGCGTGATTTTGCTTCAAAAAAAAGAGAGTAAGACATCTAGCACACTTTTTCTTTCTTGGAGTAAAAATGGTGTAGATTTTATTGTAGATCCTGGAAAAGTTATCATAAAAACTCTAAGTAAAAAGAGTGAGACGATAAAATCTTGTTATAACTTTTCTATATCAAAAACTCCAAACGGTTTTGTAATGACATATTTTAGAAAAGCTGGACTTCGAACCAAAGAAAAACTAGTGGTAGCTAGGTCAAAGGATTTATATAAATGGGAAGTTAAGTCGGAGATGCTAGCAAACGATTCAAAGCACGCAACTGTAGTTTACGACAAACAAAAAGATAAATTTGAAATGTATCGTGATGGTCTGTTTATTAGAAATCAAGCTTCCATTTCCCTTTCTGTTTGGAAAGAAAAGCCATCCCTTATGTTTACATCTAGAGTTGGCTATTTTGATTCAGAAAATTTAACGATAATAGGTGGAACAATAACTACAGAAGGAATTTTGCTCATATACGATGCTTCTGTTGAGCAAGGGTCAAAGACGTTGCTACAAATGGGTGCTGTTGTTTTTGATTTGAATAATCCAAAGAGAATTATATGGAGAAGTCATTTGCCTGTATGGCAGGGTGTAGTTGATTCTGTAGATAAAACTAGACCGATCAAACCACTTGGCTTTGCGACACTTCCTAGTACTTTGGTTTTGTATTGGGTTACACACGATGGAACTTTGATTGTTACTAGAATTCCCGCTTTGTTCAAGGAAGCAGAAGACGCAAGACATCATCCAAAGATTATGGATAGATATCATAGTAATCCAGTTATTGAACCGATCTATGGAAGTGTTTGGGAAAGTGACGGAACATTTAATCCAGCAGCGATAGAAGATGATGAGGGCACAGTGCATATTTTATACAGAGCAGTCGGTGGTGATGGAATATCTAGAATTGGTTATGCAAAAAGTCTGGATGGTAAGGATTTTTCACATAGACTTCCATATCCAGTGTTTGAAGCTTCTAGGGGTTATGGTATGCCGGATCCAGAAAATGTTATGGGCCCTATATCATATAGTCCTTACATATATACTTCTGGTGGTAGTTGGGGTGGAGCAGAGGATCCTCGAGCTGTTTTGATAGATAATAAAGTTTATATGGTATATACGGCATTTGAAGGTTGGAATTCTATGCGTATTGCTTTGACTTCAATAAGCCTAAAAGATTTTAAGGCCGGTAATTGGAATTGGAAAAAGCCAAAACTAATTTCATCTCCAGAAAACCGAAGTAAAAACTGGTTAATTTTCCCAGAAAAAATCAACGGTAAGTTTGCTGTTCTTCACAGTATCAGTCCAAAAGTTTTGGTTGATTATGTAGATGATTTAGATAAGTTCAATGATATTATTTACAGTCCTCGACCAGAAGGGCCACAACCTGGTAGGAAAAATTCTTGGGATTTTTTGCTGAAAGGTTCTGGTCCACCACCTGTTAAAACTGAGCTTGGTTGGCTCTTGCTTTATCATGCACTCGAAAAACATAGTACAGATAAATATAGACTTGGAGCAATGATTCTAGATAAAGATGACCCAACAAAGGTTTTGCACCGTTCTATCCATCCTATACTCTCTCCAGATGTTCATTATGAGAATGATGGTAAACCCGGAGTAGTTTATGCTTCGGGGGCTCTTATCCGAGGTGATGATTTATTTGTATATTATGGCGGAGGTGATAAGGTTGTGTGTGTGGCAACTACACCAATAAAAAAACTATTGAAATATCTGGAAACAGGCAGTACAAAGCATTATCAGTTAAAGAAGGCTTAAAATAAAAAAGTGAAATCAATATTCCGGAGACTGGCTGAAAGGAGTGATATGTATAATGTCTATATAATGAAGGCTACATATGATTTAGCTGGTTCATTTATATCAATTTTTATACCGATTTATTTGCTACGTAATGACCTAGGGTTGTCAGGTGTATTTAGCTACTATTTAGTTTACTCTATTAGTATTTTATTTTTCTTTTTTCTTGCTAACTTTATAGTAAGTATTTTGGGTCTTAAAAAAACTGTAATTTTAAACTATCCTTTTTTATTTTTATATTTTTTCTTACTGTATAAAATGAAAAGTTATGGTATACCATTTTATTTTATTGCTATTGTGTCAGCATTACAGAACTCATTATATTGGTTTCCTTTAAATATTTTGATAGCAAATACTACCAAGAAGGAAAGTATGGGGAGTGATCTGAGTAAATTCTTCGCTATCTCAGGGATAGTTGGTCTTTTTGCACCTATCATTTCAGCAGTTGTCATAATAAATTCAGGATTCAAAAATCTTTTTATTATATCTGGTATCTTTTATTTTATATCAGCGATTCCATTGTTATATTTACCTGAATTCTATCATGTTAGTAGCTTAAATTTAGATAAATTTAAAACACTTTTTAAAGAATATAAAAATTATTTTGTTACAGAAATATTTATAAATATGAAGGAAGACGCTGAAGGTAAAATATGGCCTATTTTTGTGTACCTAAGCTTTAGAGATTTTCTCTCAATTGGTTATGTTGGGACTATAAGTATGATAGGTGGAATACTCTTTACTTTACTAGTTGGGAAATATACAGATAGGTTTAATAAAATGTCGTTATTTGGAATTGGTTCGATAATTTTATCTTTAATCTGGCTTTTAAGGTTTTTTGTCACTTCTCAAATATTTGTATACGTGTTAACCATAATGGCGACATTTTTTGAACCACTCATACTTATTCCAATAAGAAGTATTGTATACAACTACGCAAAAAGAGAAGGACCTCAAACCTTCATACTTTTTAGGGAATTTGCCAATTTGACCGGCAGGTTATTATTATATTTATTTGCGATTATATTTATTGCTTCTATAAAATATGCATTTATATTTGTTTCATTGGCTTGTGTAGGTTTATTTATAATGTCTAGAATGAATTTAGAAAGGAAAACATATAGTATGAATGTGTAATGAATTTAAATATTAAAATTAGAAAATGACTAATAATATTTTTACTCAACATTCAAGTAAGGCAGTAGAGCCACAAGATACTTTCAAACATGTGATGGCTATTACACTTAATCCACAGACAGGTTATAAAAATGGCATTATTCGGTGTATAACAAATAGAAAAGGCAATCTTTTGTTTAAGGGGACAACTAGTTGGAGTGAACTACATTATTTAGAGGGAGATAATTTAGAACATTTTGAAATAAAAGAAAAGTTGGTAATTAAAAACGAATCAGAAATAATCAGTAGACTAACTCCTCCTGGTTTTGAATGTATTGGGTTAGAGGATCCAGATATTTGGGTTGATAATAACACTAATTTATTGCATCTTTATTTTACAATACCAATAAAGCCAATAGACGACTCTCCTCGTATGATGAAAACTCATCTTGGGCATGCTTTTGGCCCTGATTTGAATTCTCTTGAAATGACAGAACCTGTACTTATTGAAACCGATGGTATGAAAGCCAAAGAGGTATCGATTGCTCCGCTTAATAAAAAAGGTTTCAGGTATAATTTGATAGAGTCACGAGATCGTAGACCGGATATAACTTATTCTATTATTAAGGTGGCGATAGCTAAAGATATGTGTGGGGCGTGGGAGTATGGCGAAACAGCATTTCATCCAGCGGAGCATAATATTCCCTGGATTTCTGGTCATTCTTCACCTGGACCACTTTTCTCTAAGAATTTTATAGATGTTGGTGAGGGCAAGCTTCTTGGAGTTATAAATGGATGTAAACCTAATAAAAATATAGGCAATCAGGTTATATATGGTGATTTTTCAATTGGTCTTTATATTTATGATTATGAAAATGGTAAAATAGACTGGGTGTCTCCCGAGCCGATTATTCAAGATAGTGAAGCTGGGAAAGATGGAGGTCGTGCAATAACCTTCGCGAGTCAATTTATTGAGACAAAAAATGGGGAGGGGATATTGTATGCTCATGTTGACGACTCATTTGTCAGAGCTTACACGCTAAAAGCTGAAGAAATAAAGAGGATACTACCAATAAAAATTATTGATAGTAAGTTGTATGATATTAAATATGAAAATACTGAATAATGTCACTCTTGTTGGTATAGATTGTGTTGATCTGAAGAGACTACAGCTTGTGGCTGATATATCGACCAAAGAAATTACTTTTGCAAAAGTTAAACTTTTAACTTCAATTAAAAGTAATGATTCTAGGGTAATTAATATTAAAAAAATAAAGTCAGGAAAGGAATATTCTGATTTTATGATAAAAGATCTTCATAAGTATATTGATACCGAGTTTGCTCTTATTATTCAATATGATGGTTTTGTTTTAAATCCAAATGCTTGGTCCGATGATTTTTTAAAGTATGATTATATAGGTGCACCATGGTATCACTTGGGGGATTTAAGGGTAGGTAATGGTGGATTTAGTTTGAGGAGTAGAAAATTGATTAATTGGTTATCTGCAAATTGGTCAAAAATAAACTATCCTCTTCATCCTGAAGATATTTTCATATCAAGATATGTAAGACCGTATCTAGAAAAAGAAGGTATAATTTTTGCTCCAGAAAGTGTTGCTTCTGTTTTTGCGTGGGAAGGTTGTGAAAAAACAATCGTGTGGAATGGACAGTTTGGATTTCACGGAGGATATACAGACATAACTTACTGGTTAGATAAAAATCCAAAATATAAAAATCAATTTAAAGTAAAATTTGATGACTATATGCAAATTATGCGCAAATATCCAATATATGATGGCACTGTTCATACAGTTCATTGTTATAAGGAAGATATGAGAGATTTCAAACTTCTTTCTCGTGGTGTTAAAAATTATGAGGCGAGATTAACTCACGAACGATATGCTGATTTTAGTAAAATTAAAATAGGAGATAGGTTGGTCTTTAAGAGAGCTGGGGTTAGTTTTGAAAAACTGCCAATTCCAGCCTTTGAGAAAGTTGTAAATAAAATTGAAAATTTTTCTTCTTTACATGACCTTAGAAAAGTATATCCAAATATCTACGTTACTTATCCTGTAAAGAATTTCAATCCACGAAAATGGCCACAATTTCTGATAAGAATATTTGGAGATTTATTTTATCCAAAGGACGAGCCGTATACAATTTTTTGGTTTGCGTGATAATATTAAAGATATGTACGTAGTACGAAGATCAAAACAAAATCCAATACTTGCTCCACAGTCAGAAAATTCTTTTGAGAATTATGCTGTTTTCAATGGTAATCCGATACAGATCAAAAATGATATTCATATGGTCTACAGAGCTCAGTCTCATCCTGAAAAAGTAGAAGGAAATAATTTTTCAATGTCTGTAATAGGGAAAGCTGTAAGTAAGGATGGTGTATCTTTTAAAGATAGAAAGCCTTTTATAGTTCCAGAACATAGCTGGGAAAGATACGGTTGTGAGGATCCTCGTGTTACAAAAGTTGATGGTAAGTATTATATTTTCTACACAGCACTTTCTGCTTTTCCACTAAATATTCCAGAGGGAATTAAGGTTGGCCTTGCTATAAGCAAGGATATGAAAAAGATTACTGAGAAACATCTCATAACTCCTTTCAATGCAAAGGCAATGTGTCTTTTTCCAGAAAAGATCGACGGAAAATATATGGCCCTGCTTACTGTAAATCCAGATAGACTTCCTACTCATATGGCTATTGCGGAGTTTACTAAACTCGAAGACATGTGGAATGAAAAGTATTGGAATAAATGGTATGCAAACCTTAACAAACATATTTTTATAAAAGGTGATGACTCTGACAGAATAGAGATAGGAAGTTGCCCAATAAAAACAGAAAGAGGATGGCTGTTGGTTTGTTGTAGAATACAAAATCACGCTTCAGCAGATAGAGTTTTTGCTATCGAAGCATATCTACTCGACTTAAAAGACCCAAAAAAGATAATTGGCAAAACTCGAGGTGCACTTCTTGTTCCAGAAGAGCCGTATGAGAAAAATGGAATAATAAGTAATACAATATTTCCAAGTGGTGCGTTGATAAAGAATGATAGGTTGCATATATATTATGGAGCAACTGATACGACGATTGCTTTGGCTAGTGTTGATTTGGATGACCTTTTAGATGCTATGGAATATCCATACAGAGAAATCGGTTTTCATAGAATAGGCGAAGGAGCTTTGATGAAACCAAGAAAAGATGTGGCGTGGGAAGAAAAGGCAATATTTAACCCAGCAGCAATAGATATAGCAGGTGTCGTCCGAATACTTTATAGAGCCATGGGTAATGACAACACATCTGTTGTTGGTTATGCAGAAAGTATAAATGCTACAGATATTTCTTATATCGACAATAAACCTGCATACGTGCCGAGAGAGTCTTTTGAGGGCAAGGGTGTGCCAAATGGGAATTCTGGTTGTGAGGATCCTAGACTTACCAAAATAGGTAGTACTGTTTATATGTATTACACAGCTTACAATGGAATAACACCACCTTCTATTGCGATGTCGTCTATTTTAGAAAAAGATTTGAAGAAAAAAAATTGGAATTGGTCAAAACCTGTTTTGGTAAGTGCAGATGGTGTTGACGATAAAGACGGTTGTTTGCATCCAGAAAAAGTGGACGGTAAGTATTTCTTGTTCCATAGAGTGCATAACTACATTTGTGGAGATTTTGGTTCTACACCAGGTTTTCCAGAAAGAAATAGTTTTATAAATACTCCAATAATTAAAGCTCGATCTGGAATGTGGGATAGTGTTAAAGTAGGAATATCTGTTCCTCCAATAAAAACAGAAAAGGGATGGCTTCTTCTGTATCATGGTGTTTCTGGTAGATCTCGATATAGAGTGGGTGCAGTACTTTTGGACCTAAAAGACCCCACAAAGGTTTTATCTAGGATGACAGACCCCGTTTTTGAGCCTAGAGAGGCATATGAAATAGAGGGACAAGTAAACTATGTCGTTTTTCCTTGTGGAGCGGTTGTAAGAAATAGCTACATTTATATGTACTATGGAGGGGCTGACTCGATTATTGACGTGGCTTCAGTTTCCCTCAAAAAGCTTCTTGATAGTCTCACAAAATAACTCTGTGTTATACTAGACTCATGACTAGTATATTAAAATCAGATATATTTTTTATTATTTCGTCAGTGTCGACTGTCGTTGTTTCTGTAGCTATCGCAATTACACTTTATTATTTGATAAAGATATTAAGAGATATTAAATTTTTGTCAGCAAAGGCAAGAGAAGAGGGAGAAAGAATATTAGAGGACGTTAAGGCTTTTCGTGAAGAGGCAGAAGATGGGGGTCATAGAATTACAAACGTTCTATATTCTTTTCTTGGTTTAATGAGGACAAAGCCAAAAAGTCGTAAAAGAAGGACAACTGCTGAAAGCGAGCAGTGGTCAGATGATCAGGGAGAATAATAGAATTAGCAATAATTTAATTTAAAAAATGTCAGAAAAAAATAAAATAAAAAGTAATGGTAGTAAGACTCCAGCCGCATTAATGGGGCTTGGAATTTTGGCTGCTAGTTTTGCTGGAGCATATTATTTGTATGGAACAAAGGACGGAGCAAAGAAAAAGGCTAAAATAAAGGGTTGGATGCTTAAGGCTAAAGGTGAAGTTCTAGAAAAGTTGGAGAATCTTAAAGATGTGAATGAGGATATATACTATGGTTTGGTAACTAATGTTATTAACAAATATCAATCAGTAAAAAACATAGATAAAGGCGAGCTAGAAGAGTTAGGAGCTGATTTGAAGAAGCACTGGAAGAATATAAAGAAACATATAGATGCAGGGACCAAAGTAGCGAAACCTACCAAGAAAGCAAAGAAGTAAGATAAAAATAATCACCCGAGAGGGTGATTATTTTGTATCATTTAGTGCCATAGAATACCACGTTCCAAAAATCATTGTTAGACCTATTAGTATAAAAATATATTGAAATTCTATGAATTGGAATGCGATGGTTGCAAGTATTGGAGCAACAATAAAAGAGATAGGTCTTGCTACTCTGAAAAGGCTAACGACATTAGTCTTTTCATCATCTACTTTTTTAAAGAAATATGTTTCTATGCTTATTTCTACAAAACTTGCTCCAATACGTGTGATAAAAAGTATTGTAGCCCACATCCAGAATACTTTAACTGTAATGAAGCTGATAAAAAGTGTGGAGAGACCCATAATCACAAAGCCAATAGTCATAAACTCTTTTTCACCATACTTTCTGTCTGAGAGTTCTCCAACTGGAAGTTCAAATAGGATAAAAGGAAGAAGCATTATTGTGAATATAATTCCTATTTCTGACCAAGAAAATCCAATATATTTTTGTAGGTACAGTGGTGTGTATACGATCATAAAAGCATAAAATAGCTGTAGTATGAACTGTGCAATGAAAACATTGTAGAGATCCAAATCTTTCATATAATCCATTACAGCTTGTCTGATTTGTATATGTTCTACAGGTTTGTGTGTTATATCTTTAAATTTTTTAATTAGAAAATACAAAGGAAGTATTGATATGGAAGACAGTAGGTATATATAGGAATAAACACTATCTGTTACTATTATCGCAATAAATATTGGCGCCAAAACAATAGTCGCATTAGCTATTGTTAGATATGTTGCTCTGATTTCTCCAACTATGGATTTATCCTTTGAAACATTCTCTACATATACATCCATATTAAATAAAAGCGTAGCTATGGTAATTGTGTGAAGAATAAAATACATTCCGACTAAAATTGGGGATTTTGCCACTGTTAGGCCTATAGTACAGAGAAATTCAATTGTAAGTAAATATAAAGTGAATCTATAAAGTCCGATTTTTTCTAGTATTCTTGATATGTTAATCAGCATAAGTGTCGTCAGAATGGAGGCTATTATGTATATTGCTGAAACTTGTGCATCGCTAAAAATGTTTGATAGGAATGATGAGTTAATATAAATAATAAGTGCGTAGTGAAATGATACAAAAAAGTTAGATAGAAATAGAATATTTAAAAGTCTATTTTGTCTAAATGGTAACAATAGTCTGTCCATGTTATAGATATTGTAACTTAAATATTATTTTTATAAAAGAAAAACCACTCATATGAGTGGTTTTTCTTTTTAGACTCCTAGTACAACTGGGATAACCATCGGTTTCTTTGCTGTTTTTTGGAATAAGTATCTTGCAACATTGTCAGCAAGTATTGATTTTACCATATCAAAATCGATAGGGTTCATTCCTTGCGTTGTGTCTTCAACAGTTTTCTTTATTATCATTCGTGTGTTTGTTAGTAGGTCTTGTGATTCTCTAACATAAACGAAACCTCGAGCAATAATATCTGGTGACTTTTTAAGCTTTCCTGTTTTTGTGTTGATGCTTACAACAATAAGGAATATTCCATCTTGAGCTAGCATCTTTCTGTCTCTTAGAACCATTTCTTGAATATTTCCAACAGCAAAACCATCAACTAGAACTAGGTTTGCAGGAACTTTTTCTTTCAAGATTCTAATTTTTTCTCCATTGTCATATATTTCAACAATAGATCCGTTGTCTGGAACAACAACATCTTCTTTGTTGTGACCTAGACCATATGATAGTTCTGCGTGCTGACACAACATGTAGTGCTGACCATGAACTGGCATAAAGAACTTGTATGGTATCTGCTGGTGTATCCATTTTAGCTCCTCCCGATTTCCGTGACCTGAAGCATGAATTTCAGAGTCTACATACGTAACTATCTTTGCGCCAGATCTGTACAGGTTATCTTTCAGGTTGTTAACAGACTTAAAGTTTGTTGGAATAACGGATGCAGAAAGTAGAACTGTGTCTGTAGGTCGTAGGCGAACGTACTTGTGAGTTTTGTTCGCAATACGCATAAGAGCAGCAAATTCTTCGCCCTGAGCACCAGTAACAAGCATAACGATTCTGTCTGGTGGATAGTTCTCTATATCTTCAAGTGGGATTATGTTTGTAACGTCTGCCAGTTTAAGTTGTTTTATGATCTCAATGTTTGATTTCATAGAACGACCTTCCACTACTATTTTCTTTCCACACTTTTCTGCAGCTTGAATAATAGCGATAATTCTTTCCACCTGTGATGCAAAAGTTGCAATAAAGAGTCTGCTTTTTGTTTCGGTAATAAATCTTGCTAGATTCTCTATAACAACATTTTCTGATAGAGAGAACCCAGGTTTTTCTACAGAAGTCGAATCCATAGTTAGCATAAGAACTTTCATATCCTTGAATCTCTTGTACTGTTCAACTTCTTCTTCTGTTGGTACACCATTTATATTGTCTACTCTAACGTCTTCGATAAATACAATATTTCCGTGTGGTGTTTCGATAATAAGTCCCATTGAGTCTGGAATCGTGTGTGAGATAGGGAATGTTTTTATTCTAAGTTCACCGATAGAAAGTGTCTCGTCACCTTCAATTACTTGTATATCAAGAGGCTGTAGGTGAGGGAATTCATCCTGTCTTTTTTGTATCATTATTGCGCCAAACTGTCTTGTGTAGATTTTTGGGTAACCGATTCTATCGATAAGGAACGGTAGTCCTCCAATGTGGTCCAAGTGTCCGTGAGTAATAAACAACCCTCGGATTTTATGCTTGTTGTCCTCTAGGTATTTTGTGTTAGGTAGAATGTAATCAATACCTGGCGTGTCTTCATCTTTGAATTGGAAACCAATATCAATAACAATGATGTCATTTTTGTACTCTATCATTGTCATATTTCTTCCGATTTCCTCTACACCTCCAAGTGGTATAACTCGAATATTGTCACCTTCAATTGGTGGAATAATGTCTTCTGTCTTTCTAACAGTGTTCTTTATTGTTGGTGTGTCTCGTCTACTAAAAGACTTACCACGGAAAGCAGACCGGCTTCGTGTGCCAGAATGACCTCTTGGTTCTCTGTGTGTTGTTTGTGGTGTGTGTGGTGCTGCCGCCGCTTCTATTTTTTGATCTATTTTGTCCATAATTTTATTGTTAATTTTTATTTTTAATCTTTTTTAAATATTTTCCAGATGTTATTTGTTTCTATGTACCATTTGGTTATATCTGCAAATCTATCTCCTGGTGATGTAACCTTCCCTATATTTACGTTGTGAACTTTCTTTGGAACTATGTAAATAAAGTATGGGGAATAGGTGAATACTGCAGGGGAGTCATTTTGTATTTCTTTGTCTAAATTTTTTAAATAATTTTCCTTCTCATCTTGATTATCTGAACTTCTTATATTCTCCAGTATTTTGTCTGCTTTTAGATTTGCATATTGAGCAATATTGAGTCCAGGACTAAATCTTTGTGATGAATGCCAGAAAGGATATAAGTCTACATCTTTTCCGATCACTTCTCCGAAAAGTAGAGAATCATATTTTCTTGGTTTTATAATATTTTGGTTTAGATCACCAATTTCAAATATTTTTACACCAACTTCTGCTCCCATTTCTTGCCATTGTTTTTGTAGGAGATAAGCTGTTTCCTTTAACTCTGGAACATTTCCTGTAGATATTGAGAAGGAAAGCAGAGTTGTATCTTTCTTGTCCTTCTTTTGGAATATTCCATCCTCATTTAGTACCCAGCCAGCTTTTGTTAATATTGCTCTGGCCTTTGAGATTCTATCTGGATTGGTGCTTGTTGAAATTTTTGAAACGTTGTCTGTAGGTACAGGACTCTCTATTGTTTGTCCGTATCCACCAAGAACATTATCAACAATAGCCTGTTTGTCTGTTGCGATGTTTAGAGCTTGCCTAACTTCTTTGTTAACAAGTACGGGTGCGTTGTTCTGATTAAAAAATACTCCAAATATTCTAGGTAGTGGTGACAGTAATATCTCATCAGTGGCAACCTGTAGTGCTGGAAGATCCCTTGGAGAGATGCTATGTAGACTTTCAATGTCTCCATTTTTATATGCGTCTACTATATTTTTGTCATTCTGAAAAGCTTTAACTACTATTTTTGTTATGTATGGTTTGCCTAAAGCATAATCATTAAATGCTGTTAGGTGATATTCAGAAGGAAGTCCGCTCGAAGTGTACGTTATATAGTCTATTTTGTATGGTCCAGATCCAACTGGTTTTGTGTTGAACTGACTAAAAGGGAATTCTTCTATTGTAGCCTTATTCCAAATATGTTTCGGCATTATTCCTATAGTTGTGTTTTGTATAAAAGATGAAAAAGGCTGTTTCAGTGTAAATGAAACTGTTTTGTCATCTATTTTTTCTACTTTTACTCCAGCCCAGTTTGCTTCCCTTGGACTTTTAAGTTCAGAATCTTTTGCTTTTTCTATAGTGAACACTATGTCGTCTGT
>JACCDG010539538.1_pt1 | contig 31903 bp, 42 predicted proteins | sample 7442471 | NCBI WGS metagenome assembly JACCDG01 (sample SAMN15323444, study PRJNA562643) | freshwater metagenome | isolation source: river surface water | place: USA:Blue River Watershed | collected 2017-08-17 | reverse complement strand
TAATCGCGGGGTAGAGGAGTAGTACCTCGAGAGGCTCATAACCTCTAGACCCCGGTGCAAATCCGGGCCCCGCAACAATTATTGAAGTTTGCCTTCGCATTACCTGTTTTTCAAGCACGATGTCATTTTCACTATCGTGAAAATGCATCTCGTTCTCGTATGTGAGAAGGCGTTGCGGAAATGCGAAAAACGTATTATATTGTAGGTCATGTCGACGTAGCTCAGAAGGTTAGAGCATAGCACTCATAAAGCTAAGGTCGGTGGTTCGATTCCACCCGTCGACACAACATTGCGGTTTTGGGAGGGGGTGGGTATAATGATTATCAGAGTCACGACCGATCCTTTAACTTTTTAACCAAGAAGTGGAGGTATGTCATGAAGAAGAGATTAAAGAGACCAAGACAGCTAAATTTCTTGAGAGAGCTTTTTTCTTTTCACCCTTGTGATGCTCTGCTTCAGAGAGTGGGAAGTGAAAATTTGGGTAGACCAATTCAAATCGTACGCACGGCACGTGAACTAGCCAATATTGGTGACCCGTCGCGCGACTGGTGTTGTGGCGCAGTCAGTGCTTTCGAAGTGGACGCGAGCGGCAAATTGGTAATGACACCAACATGTAGTTTGGATAAGGAAGGAAATTCAATCGAGTTGCCTGCGAAACCATACGGATGGTGGGAGATGAATTATGACGAGGACGAGTTCCCATTTCCTTATGAAAGGTTGCCTGATTTTAGGGAAACGAGAAAGTAGTTGACAATATCTCTAGATATGGTATTATTCAGATAAGAAAGGAGAAGCCAATGCAACACAATGGCATCGAGATTCTTACCCGCTCGGAGCGGGGATGTGATGGTGACTGCGGAGGAACGTGCAAGGAGTGTCGAGCGCGTTTGGCTGCAGCGAGTTCTTCTTCAGTTTCAACTCGGCCCCCGTGGCGAGGTTGGAGCCAAAAGAACTGGGGACATGACAGCGGGGTTTCCCGCAAGCGTGTCCCAAAAGCGTAGCGCCCCCGGCTACGCTTTTTTCTATTGCCCAAAACTTCAAAATCTGATACATTATTAAGCATCGCATAATTGAAGTAAAATTATGCGGGTGTAGCTCAGCTGGTTAGAGCGTCCGCCTGTCACGCGGAAGGTCGTGGGTTCAAGTCCCATCACTCGCGCATAAAAAAGACACTCTCTTCGTGAGGGTGTTTTTTGTTTTGATATAACGATGTGTTTTGTATGAAGTAAAGAAGCAAAATAAAATTATTCGCACATAGGTGACCTCATTGCTTTAAAATTAAATCTATACTATTCTTCAATCAGAACATGCATCAATTACGATGTGTGTCGCTCTTTGAAAGGAGAGTGTGTCATGATGAAGCCAGAAAAACCCTGCACGGGTGAAATATTGTGTGTCATGGGACCTGTTGTTTATGTCCCCGGGCAGATGACGACCGGAATAATGGAGCGCGAAGGTTTCGTAGAGCGAATCAATGAGGCCTTTGCGCCAACTGATGGGCGATGTCTCGTCCAGGTGGAACGGCCAGGGCGAATTCTGATTCTCGATCCTGGAGTCGGTCTAGGAAGTGCTTGCGACGAGTCGGCGAGGATTCTGTCGAGTTTGAGCATCGGAGCAATCATCGGAAGGGCTGAGAGTACAACCCCAGCGTTCACGCCGCGATTCATTCAGTCGGCGACGAGGTGCGGGATTGTGTGTTGCGAACTGACAACAGAAAATCACACCGAATTGATTCGAGTGACCAATAAATTTGAGTGCGACGGCAGCGTGGATCTCACATCTCTGGAGGGTGGGGTGAGCAATTATTTCAGCTTCCGATTCCAAATGGACGAAGCACATCGGCAGGCATTGCTCACTGGGACATGGTCGAGCATATCTGCATGATATTAATTTACTCGGTTTATTGACGCGCCGCCTGAACGTTCAGGGGCGCTTTTCTTTTTATATGTTAAATAAATTTCGCATAGATTCGCCACGGTTCGCAACGCCGACAAGATAGCGGTGATTGACGGTCAAAATATCAAGGAAATCGGAACACACGAAGAGCTTCTGAAATTGGGTGGGCTTTATGCCGAGATGTATAATGCGCAGGCTGAAGGGTACAAGGATTGACATAAGTATTACAAAGTATATACTTTGTAATATGAAAACAACAACTAGTGTTAAATTAGATAAGGATATTAAAGATCGTGCATCTGCATTGGCAAACGAGCTCGGACTATCGTTGAGCGTTGTCATAAATGCCACACTCAAGAAATTTGTCGACGAGCGTCGAGTGGTTTTGAGCGTTGCTCCAGAGTTTAATGAAAAAACAAAGAAAGAATTTTTGCAGATAAAGAATGATATAAAGAAGGGAAAAAATCTTTCAAAAATATATAACAATGCGGACGATTTGTTTAAGGCTTTAAAAATATAGCTAATGCAAATCAGATTTCACAAAAAATTTATCAAGTCTTTTGATAAGCAGCCAAAAGCAATACAAAATAAATTTAAACTCAAATTTATGATTTTTCAAAACGATCAATTTCATTATTCTTTAAATAATCACGCACTAACTGGTAAATTTATTGGAACCCGAAGTTTTAACGTCACCAGCGACATTAGAGTTCATTATGAGGAAGTTGAGGGAGGCATTGTTTTGATGAATATAGGTAGCCACGCGCAATTATATTAATGATATAATTCTTATATGGAAAATTCTGATTTTTTAGCTGGTTGGACAGAGAAAAAAGCTCATTTCGAGCAGATGGTTGAGCATCATTATAAGTTGATGTTGAAAATGGTAGAGAATCTTTTATCTGAGGATTATGACAGTAACGAACATGAAAAACTTGGTGAGGGAAATTTGGCAAAAGTTTTTTCTGTTGGGCACATTCACCCTTGTTGTATTAAAATTATAAAAAAGCCAGAGCATAGAACTGTTCAGAATAACTACTCATTTGATCACGAGTTCGATTTTCAGAGTATGGTTTCTAGAATGAGCCGTGCAGATCGTGTCCAAATTCCTCGGGTGTTGAGTAGCGTATCAGATCCAGAAACGGGCCTAGACTTTTTCTTCATGGATAAGGTTGATGGAAATAGCTTGAGACAGATTTTTAATGGAGAGGCGAGTTTGCCTGATAATTTTGATATGGATGTCTTCTTTGGAAAATTGGAAAAATTTATTGAAGATTTTAATAATGATGGATATTATCATCGAGATCTACACGCCGGTAATATTATGGTTGATAGAGAAGGAAATCCTTGGGTAATTGATTTTGGCTCATCAATTCATCAACCCGGGGCTAGTGAAGATATTTTCAGCGAACAACTACCAGATGGGCAGACGATTCATTTCACTAGTGATGAAAATTCTTTGCGAAAGGTAATGCGGGAAACAGCCAAGCATTTGACAAGTCTTAATAGTTAATATATTATATGAAAAGCCCTGAACAATACAACCATCAAGGAGATGAGGCGATGAAAATCAAAATTGCATCAGATCTTGAAGTGGCCATACAAACCGCTGAAATCACAGCACTGATTTCAATTCGCGACAATCGAGAGGCAGGAATCGACATTCCTGGATTTCCTGGAATAGTGGTTGGCTCTCCAGAATCGATGCACGTTCGGAATGGAATATTTTTGGCAACAGTTGAGATTGCCGAGGAGAAGCTTTTTGTTTACCAGCTCTAACCACGACTTTGTGGTAGGGCTTTTTTATTGTTTATTTAACCTTTTAATAAATATGTTGTGGTATTATTGATATTGTATTTACTCAATAATTAATTATTTAATGCTAAGACTATTCGAAATTACTTTTAGGATTTATGATTTTCTCGTCAAATTTATTGAGAGAAAATTAAAAATGGCAATTTTTTCTCTCGTGCTTACTATTCTTTTAATTATTGGTTCTATGTTTTTTGGAGAAGATAAAATTGATTCTGAAGTTTCTATCGAAAGTACTACATCCAGTCAAGATATTATAAATAAAAATAATTCTACATCTACAATCATCTCTTTCTGTCAGGAGCAAAATGATGGGGAATATTACAGGGAGTATTCTATTGCGAATTGTATTGAAGACGAAGCCCTTAAGTTTGCTGATTACGAACTTTGTAATCTTCAAAATGATTTTCGCTCAGAACAGTCAAGGGAATTTTTCATGAGTAATTGTATTTCAAAAGTTGCAGTACAGAGAGATGATTTGCAAAAATGTAGCACTTTGCCAACGGATTCTTCTGATGGAACGAGGGCAAGTTGCTATGGTGGCTTGGCTTTGAAACATAAAGATATTTCTATTTGCGACAACATTGTTGAGAACGAAAAATATCGGCCAAAATATTCGTGTCAAAGCGAAGTATATAAAATTTTAGCTCAGGAAAATCCTAGTATATGCAAAACCATTTCAAATAAAGAGCTGCAATATGATTGTTTGAGTCATATAAACAAAGATAACTTTACTTTTATAAAAGAGAGTGATCAGTCTAATTGGAATACTTATCAAAGTGATTATTATAATTTTTCTTTTAGATACCCTAATGAGCTAACTCTTTTTGAGTTTGATAAAAATGTTTCTGCAGACAAGATTAAATTTGTTGAACTCGACAGTTTGGTCGTATCAGTATATAAGCCGGAAGATTACCGTTTTCATGTCGGTGTGGATGTTGGTAATTTTAAGTATCTTTCAGAAAAAAATATTTGGTTTGATGAATTTTATGGTGATATGTGTAAGTCTGACAAGATAAATAAGACAAATTTCAACGTAGATTTTTTTAACAAGGGTTTCAAATATACTAAATTCTCAACCGGAGATATGTGTGCTTCTGTAAGTGACTATATTTTTATAACCGCAGATGAAAAACTGGTTGTAATTAGTACATTGCAAGATTGTGATGTTACACAAGAAGAAATAACATTACAAGACAAGATAGTACAGTCTTTTGAAATAAAGGAGTCATTTGAAAGTGTCTGTATTTAATATTCTTACTAAGATTTGTTAGTATTATCTCATGAATAAAGGAAAAATAGGCATCTTCGACTCTGGCTTCGGTGGAATCAGTATTCTACGCGGAATTGTGAATAAAACGCCTGAATACGACTATATATATTTGGGGGACACAGCCCGCACGCCCTACGGCACTCGCTCACAAGAAACCATCTATGAATTCACGAAACAGGCGGTCGATTTTCTCTTTGCACAAGGTTGTGAATTAATTATCTTTGCGTGCAATACTGTTTCTGCTGAAGCCCTACGCAAAATTCAACAAGAATATTTGCCAGCGAAATATCCAGGGAAAAATGTTCTCGGAGTTTTGAAGCCAGCTTCAGAGACCGCTGTTGAAGTTACTAAAAACAATCGGATTGGTGTAATCGCTACTGAGGCCACTGTTCGTTCGCGGGCATTTGAGGTGCAACTAAAAAAAGAAAAGAAGGGTGTGCAAGTTTTTCAGAAATCGGCACCTCTCCTCGTCCCAATTGTTGAAGCTCTCGAAAAACATCAAAAGGCAACTGAAATTATTTTAGTGCAATATCTCAAACCGCTGCTTGATAAGAAAATTGATACATTGATTCTGGGTTGCACTCATTATGGTTTCCTAGAGAAATTGATTCGAAAAATTGTTGGCAAGAAAATCGCAATTGTTTCGGAAGAAAAAATAATTCCCGGAAAACTTCAAAATTATTTGAAGCGACATCCAGAATACGATGGCAGATTAACCAGGGGAGGGAATGTTACTTTCTATTCAACTGATCTGACTGAAAAATTCCGCATTCTGGGTGGAAAATTCTTTGGCAAGAAAATTATGGTAAAGAAAGCGAGTTTGATATAATATTGACATGAGCATTGAAACCTTAGAAAAATCAATCGTTAAAGAAGAGGTTTTGAATTTTTTTGGATATGTGAGACAGCAACTTGGTACTTATGGTAATAATGATTCCGAATTTAATCGAGTGAATGCAATTGAAGAGATGTACAGAAAAGGGGAATTGGGAGAAGTAGATGCGATGCAACAAGCACAAGCGATTTTTGATAATAAGGTGGAGAGGTAGATTTTTTTGTGCAAGTTTGCTATATTCGTAAAGGACCTGTTGATTTATTTAATGATAATGAAGTCGGCTCGTAGTCGTATGAATTTATCAGGTTTGATAGTTGGCAGGCAAACAAAAGGAAAATACAGAAAATGGTTAGTACAAGCGAAAAAGATGATGAGAATCAAAATTCGGAAAGAAGAAATTTAATCCGAAAAGAGAGGGCCAATTGCGAAATTGGTCAGACACGAAATTTGGACTTCGAAAGAAGAGCAACTTCGTGGACCATTCGGAATAATGGTCAAGTAGAGTTATACAACAATAGAAGCGAGTTGATCGCGGATAATTGTCCCAGGAATTAAATCCTGATGACTCGAAATGGGCTCGCTACGCTTGCGTATGCGGGCCCTTTCTAATTGCTTTACAAATTTCACTAAAATGATAGTGTCGAGGCAGATGATTTTGCAGAAGTACATTGTAGCGAGAGAACCCAGAATAAAATAACAACAAAAGGAGGAAGAATGGATATAGAGTCGAGAATTGAAGAGTTGGAAAGACGGGTAACAAGATTGGAATTGTTACACGAGATTGAAGAGAGGAGAAGATCCAAAATCTTAAAAAGACTTGAGAGATTTGGCACAGAAATCAAAGAAATCCATCAAAGTGTCAAAGAAGAATTGGATAAAAAAGTAGAATAACGCAAGAGGGCCCGCATAGCTTTGATATGGGCCCTTTTTCTTTAGACAAATGGTGATTTGATGGTAGTATTATGTTAGGAAATGTTGAGGGTTGACAGGCAGATTGAAGTGTGATAATATACAAAGGTTCCTTCAGTTATCAAAAAACGAAAAAAGAGGGGTTAAACCCTCGGAAAGGCGTCATGAAAAACGTCATTGTTGCGTTCATTGGGGCGGCCGCCGTCCTGTTTGTCGAGAGCAAGTTGCCCATCGATACGCAGCTCGGAAGCTGCGGGTTCGTCGTTATGGGATTGGCGCTTCTGACCCTTGTTGCCCTGTGCAGCAAGGCTGGAGGAGCAACTATCGTACTCGGATCCGCATTGGCGACCACGATTCTGGTCGGGGGTTGCTATGTCCCTGAAGGATATCAGGGTTGGGTCTGGGGAGCCGGGCTCACCACTGGGGTGATCTGCCTCGTCGCAGGACTCGGCTTGATCTCTGGGGTCAATTTGCGACCCACGAGTTCACCCGAGCATCGCCACGGTATGCTCACCAACAAAGAGGTGATGTCCTGACCGACATCATCTCAGCAAAAGCTTCGGGCTGACAACCCGGGGCTTTTTTATTTCCCAAACGTGATATAATTTTCGGACTATGAACAAGAAAAAAATAATTGGTGGAGTCATTTTAATAGCCGCAGTTGTATATGTAGTTATCAATTATCGATCTACTCCAACAAATGTTGAGAGGGCAACAATAGTATCATCAACAGAACAGGTGGCGACTTCTACACCAACATTAAAAACTGCAGAGTTAACTTTCACAGGATTTGGTCCAGCAGGAAAAAAGCACGAAGGAGTATTTGCCACATCCACAATTTCTGGATCAGAAATAATTTTCGAAATGAAATCGATTTCAACTGGCATAGAAAAATTGGATCAGCATCTTTGCACAGACGATTTCTTTAGTTGTGAACAATTCCCACAATCTAAATTTGTTTTGAAAAGTGTAGATACGAGAGAGAGTCGAGCTGTAGTAGTTGGTGATCTAACCGTGAAGGGTGCAACCCAGCAAATTTCATTTATGGCTGACAAAGCAGAAAAATATAGCGGAGAATTTTTACTTGATTCAAAACCATTCAATTTCAAGTTCACAGGAGTTGATCAGAATATCTTAATTAAATTTAATTTCACTTTGAATTAATTTAGATTACATTAGCCCTACTGACTTTAGTAATTCAACTTTCTCGTCCATTTTAATTGCGCGACTCTGACCTGGAAATAGGCCGGCCAGTTTCAGGTTCATCATTCGAATTCGTTTTAGGTCCATGACAGTGTAACCAAACGCCGCACACATTCGGCGAATTTGGTGCTTCTTGCCTTCGGTTAAAATTATTTTGAAGGAACGGTCGCCGGTAATTTTCACCTGACAAGGACGAGTTTTGTAATCTTCGATTTGCACACCGCGCTCCATCTTGGCCTTAAAAGACTCTTTGATTTCTTTGTCGACTTTGACTAAATATTCTTTCTCGTGCTCGTTTTCTGGATTCAACATTTTGTCTACGATTCGTCCGTCGTTGGTCATTAGCATCAGACCCTCTGAATCTTTATCGAGTCTCCCAACATGCGAAAGTTTTTTCGATGGATTGAAAAAATCATCGACGCTTTTTTCGCCGAGCTGAGGGCTGTGTGAGACAACTCCGCGCGGTTTGTAGAAAATGAAATATTCGTAATTCATCGGCATCTTTTTAACTTCTTCAGTCAACTCCACTTTGTCGCCCTCGTTGATTTTCTGCCCGAGCACAGCGACCACGCCGTTTACTTTAATTTTTCCTTGCTCGATTAATTCATCCGCCTTTCTACGAGAACAGATATTTTGCGCATGCAGATATTTGTTGATTCTGATGGGGTATTGCATTTCAATGTCATTCATAGCTACAATATACTTGTTTTTAGGAATTTTGAAAGCCCAAGCCACCTTAGCTCAGTTGGCAGAGCAACGCACTCGTAGCGCGTAGGTCCGCAGTTCGATTCTGCGAGGTGGCTCTGAATTGTGGAAAAAGTTGATTTAATATAATTATGTGGTAAAGTATTTTGCAGACTTTCGTATGTTGCACATGGTGTGTGATGACGAGAGGTGGAGGTTAGTACAGATGAAAAAGCCGAGTGGTAAAAGATCCGGGTGTGTCACGGTGGCCGGGCCGAAATTCCTCAGGACCGACCCCACGACCGGGGCGGAAATTTTCCAGGGGCCAGGAATGCCCGTCGTTCCCCATCCTGATTTGGATGACATTGTCAGGAGAAATCGTGATTCCACGGGTCGAATCGGCCTGCGGGGTGGTAAAGGGGCTGAATTGACGAAGCATGGTTGATCAACGGCCCAAGAAAAGCGGTCTCGAAAGGGACCGCTTTTTTACTTCCTCATTTCCTGATAGAATAGTTTGATAATTGCCAATATAGCTCAGTTGGTAGAGCACGTCCTTGGTAAGGGCGAGGTCACCGGTTCAATCCCGGTTATTGGCTCCAAGATGAATAAAGACGAAATTCAAAAGAAAATCTCTGAAATCGAAAACGCCATGATGCAGGCAGATTTTTGGAATGATAAAAATTTGGCACAATCAAAAATTCGCGAAATGCAGGATTTGAAAGATTCACTCGAGGGTATAGGAAAATACGACAAAGGTAACGCTGTCGTGACGATTTTTTCTGGAGTTGGAGGTGACGATGCCGAGGACTGGTCGGCGATTCTTTTGAATATGTATTCCAAATATGCAGAGAAGCACAACTATTTGATTAATTTTTTGTATGAAAACAAAAATGATAATGGTGGATATCGAACGGCGACATTTGAAATCGTTGGCAAAAATGCCTACGGAAATTTGAAACACGAATCTGGCGTTCACCGACTGGTGAGAATTTCTCCTTTCAATGCGGCGGCCAAGAGGCAAACTTCATTCTCTATGGTCGAAGTTGTCCCTCAATTCGATAAATCTGATGACTCCATAAAAATTTCGCCAGATGAGATTGAAGTTGAGTTCACCAAGGCATCCGGCCCAGGTGGACAAAACGTCAACAAAAGAGAAACTGCAGTTCGCGTCATCCACAAAGCCACAAAACTTTCGGCATTCGTAAGTAACGAACGTAGTCAGGCACAAAACAAAGAAAAAGCTTTGGAAATTTTGAAAGGAAAATTATTCGCATTGCGAAAATCAGAGGAGGAAGCCCATCAATCTGGTATGTCTATCTCCAAAACCACCAGCGCAGAATGGGGAAGCCAAATCCGCTCATACGTAATGCATCCGTACAAACTGGTCAAAGATCATCGAACCAAGGTTGAAACTTCAGATATTAATGGTGTACTGGCTGGAGAAATTGACATCTTCATAGAATCTATGAAAAAATAGAGAGGAAATGATTTACTTTGACCTCGTAACAAAAATTTATAGTGACAACACCAAGGCTTTGGAGGACATTAGTCTGAAAATTGCTCCCAAAGAATTCGTCTCTATTGTTGGTCACTCTGGTGCGGGGAAAACTACTTTAATAAAATTAATTTTGGCAGAGGAACAACCAACTACTGGGTCCGTGTATTTTGAATCTCGAGAAATTCATAAACTGAAAAAGAGAGAAGTTAAAAAGTTGCGCAGAAAAATTGGAACAATATTTCAGGATTTTAGATTGTTACCGAATAAAACAGTTTACGAGAATATTGCTTTTGCCATGGAGGTAGCTGGTAGACACGATTCTGAAATCGCAGCAGATGTACCGCACGTTTTGCAATTGGTTGGATTGGAGGGGAAACACGCAAACTTCCCGCATGAATTATCAGGTGGAGAACAGCAGAGGGTTGCGATTGCTCGCGCAATTGTTAATCAGCCGGACGTCATTATTGCCGATGAGCCAACAGGAAATCTAGATCCTGTGAACACTTATGAAATTGTTCAAATCCTGAAGAAAATCAATGATTTGGGCACGACTGTTATTCTAACTACACATAACACTGGTGTTGTTGCCGAACTAGGAAGTCGAGTAATTACGATGGAAAATGGTCGCATTATTAAAGACGAAAAAAATAATTAAATCTAGTATAATATAAAAATGATTTGGATAAACTTTAAAAGAATATTGCGAACAGGGTTTGTGAATTTTTGGAGAAATGGAGTTGTGTCGCTCTCTGCAGTGCTCGTTATGTCTGTCACACTCCTCATCATTTCGTCTGTGATTTTCACAAGCGCGTTGCTCGACAATACTTTGCAAGGTTTGAAAGAAAAAGTAGATGTGAATGTTAATTTGTATCCAACAGCATTTGAAGATGATGCTTTGCTATTGCAGAAATCTTTGCAGGCGCTACCAGAGGTTGAGTCAGTCGAATACATCAGCAAAGAAAATGTGTTAAAGAATTATCGTGAGCGACACGCTGATGATCAAAAAATACTTTCAGCATTAGACGAGCTTTCTGAAAATCCATTTGGTGCAACTTTGAATGTGCGTGCAAAAAATCCTGATCATTATGAAAGCATTCAAAACTTCCTCGAACAAAATTATAGAACAGACAGTCCAGATTCAATTGTCGACAATGTCAATTACGCTAAAAAGAAAATTGCAATTGATAGGTTGAATACAATAATTAAGGCAGGAGAAAAATTCGGCGCAATGATTACTTTTGTGTTCATATTGCTCTCTATTTTGATTACCTTGAACACAATTCGTCTCGCAATGTTTATTTCTCGAGATGAAATAAAGGTGATGAATCTCGTTGGTGCTGACAATTCGTACATTAGCGGACCATTCATGGTCACAGGAGCAATGTATGGAATTGTCTCTGCAATATTTGTCCTCATAATCCTATATCCGATTACATATTGGGTTGGACCAAAAATCGCTCCAATATTTTTTGACATGAATGTCTTCAAATATTATTTGTCCAATTTTGGAGAATTGTTTGTCATCGTTTTCCTTTCGGGAATTATCGTTGGTTCTTTGTCGAGTTTGTTAGCAATTAATAGATACATTAAAAAATAACATGGCAGCGCGCAGAAAGAAAAATCATAAATATATTTTCGTGGCGGGTGGAGTGATGTCGGGAGTCGGAAAGGGAATTACAACAGCTTCAATAGGAACAATTTTGCAGTCTATGGGATATCAGGTCAACCTCGCAAAGGTTGATCCTTATTTAAATGTGGACGCTGGTACGATGAATCCGACAGAGCATGGTGAAGTTTTCGTCATGAATTCTGGACTCGAGACAGATCAGGATATGGGAAACTACGAGCGATTTTTAAATCAGGATTTAGCTCCGCAAAATTACATGACGAGCGGAATGATTTATAAACATGTCATCGACAAAGAGCGCAGTCTTGGATACGGCGGAAAATGTATTGAAGCTATCCCAGACATTCGCGATGAAATTCTCGCACGTTACAAAAAGATCGGCGCGATCGAAGGGTCTGATATTACGCTGATTGAAATTGGAGGAACTATTGGTGACTATCAAAACGCTCTTTTTATGGAAGCCGCTCGCGTTCTTAAACTGAAATATCCGCAAGATGTCTTGTTTATTATGGTTTCATATTTGCCGGTGCCAGGAAAATTAGGAGAAATGAAAACTCGACCGACACAAAATGCCGCACGACAATTGAATTCGTACGGGATTAATGCTGACTTCATCGTTGCCAGAAGTGAAATTGCGCTCGATGATAAACGAAAAGAAAAATTAGCAAACACCTGTAATATTTTGAAGGAAAATGTTATCTCTGCGCCCGACATCGACAGTATCTATGATGTGCCGTTGAACTTTGAAAAAGATGAGATCGGGAAAATGATTACGCGTGCGCTCGGGCTGACCCATAGAAAACCAGATTTGAAAAAGTGGCGAGCTTTCGTAAAGAGTAGACAGACTGCAGAAAAGAAAGTCAAAATCGCTGTGGTCGGAAAATATTTTGATACAGGAGATTTTGTTTTGGCCGACTCGTACTATTCTGTCATTGAAGCCATAAAATATTCTGCGTACAAATTCGGTGCGAAACCGGAATTGACTTGGATAAATTCAAAAGTCTATGATGAAAATCCTGCGAAGGTCAAAGAACTGAAAGACTTCGACGGAATCATTGTCCCAGGAGGATTCGGTGAAAAGGGAATTGAAGGAAAAATTGCTGTCATAAAATTTGCCCGAGAAAATAAGATTCCGTATTTTGGTTTGTGTTATGGAATGCAATTGTTGGTGATTGAATATGCCAGAAATGTTTTGGGAATTGATGCGCATACTGCAGAAATTCGTCCTGATCATGCAGAAAATGTCATCGACATTATGCCAGACCAGAAAAAGAAATTGGAAGACAAAGATTACGGCGGATCTATGCGCCTCGGTTCATATGTTTGTAAATTGAAAGAGGGAACTATCGCACGGTCTGCATATGGCACAGCGGAAATTGTTGAGAGACATCGTCATCGATATGAAGTTAATCCGAATTTCATCGATCAGTTAGTCGACGCGGGTTTGGTTTTTTCTGGAACTTCACCTGATGGAAAGTTGATGGAAATTGCCGAACTTCCAAAATCAAAACATCCATTCATGCTCGGTACACAATTTCACCCAGAATTTTTGGCACGACCATTGTCGCCGCACCCGTTGTTTAGTGAATTTATGAAAGTGATTTTGGGGAAGAAATAGGGTTGCATTATTATGGGGCTTTGTGTAAAGTTTTGCAAGGAGAACAACTTATAACACGAGAGGAAGGTGATTCAAGATGACTAACGAGCACGGTAAACGTTGGCCCGCTCTGTTCGCACGTTGTGCACGACCGGGAGAACGAACCAGGTTCGATGATGTGCTGGAACAAGTCGAGTCCAGACAAAAAACTGGAGAGACACAACCTTGCGAATTCGTGTTCGACGGAAGACCACCGCAAGACTGTGTGGCTGTCCGTCCTCGAACCGCATGAAAACGATGGGAAGCTGCCCCTAATGCAGCTTTTTTTATTACTCAAATTTGTGCAAGTTTTATTTTGTTATAATATTCCCATGAAACAAATTCTAAAATTTCCAGAAAATTTTCTATGGGGCGCGGCCAGCGCTTCATATCAGGTGGAGGGAGGAATTTACAACAATGATTGGGCAGAGGCATCCAGATTAGGTAAAGTCCCATCAGCTGGCGAATCGACAGATCACTACAATCGCTATGCAGAGGATTTTGATTTAGCAAAATCGCTCGGGCACAACGCCCACCGAATCTCTATTGAATGGTCTCGCATAGAACCTGAAGAAGGGAAATTCGATCTCGCCGAAATCGAACACTACAAAAAAGTCCTCACCGCAATGCACGAGCGAGGTTTGAAATCGATGGTGACATTGTGGCATTTCACAATTCCTGTTTGGTTTTCTGACATGGGAGGTTTTGCAAATCGACGGTCGTCAGAAATTTTCGCGCGTTACGCACAATTTGTCACAAAACATTTGCATGAATACGCTGATATGTTCGACACCATGAACGAACCGATGGTTTTTTCGAGCAACGGTTATAGAAACGGGCAGTGGCCACCCTTCAAGAAAAATTATTTTGCATTTTTGCGTGTTATCAAAAATTTGATTCGTTCGCACAATCTTGCGTACTCAAAAATCAAAAAAGAAATTCCGCAAATCAATCTCGGCGTCGTTAAAAACAACATGCATTTTTCTTCGGATTGGAAGCCGTGGAACTGGGTCGCAGCGAAATTCATGAGATGGTTTTGGAATCGCAGATTCTTGAATGCTGTGCACAAAAAATGTGATCACATCGGTCTCAATTATTATTTCCACTCACATCTCGGTCGCTCGCTGGGGCTTCCAAAAAATGATTTCGGCTGGGATTTTGACCCTAGTGGCCTCTATCACGTCCTAATCGACCTCAAGCGATACAAAAAACCTGTGTACGTCACAGAGGCGGGCATCGCAGATCGCGCTGACAGCATGCGCCCCAAATACATCAGGGGGCTCGTCTTGTGGGCACATAATGCATTACAAAAAGGCTTGGATTTGCGTGGATTTATGTATTGGTCATTCGCTGACAATTTTGAATGGGCCGCCGGATACACTCAAGAATTTGGAATGGTGCACATCGAGCCGAAAACTTTAAAAAGAATTCCACGAGAATCTGCATATGTATATAAAACTATTTGTGAAAGCAACGCTTTAACGATAGAATAGAGGAATGGAAATCTGGTTACTACTCGCAATTGGTGCACAAATCATCAACGCAGTTGTTGCGATCCTTGATAAATACGTTGTGACTTCGAAAACGGTTTTGCATCCGTTCTCATATGCATTTTATGTTTCAATTCTATCGTCTCTTTCGGTCGGCGTGTTCTTTTTTGATTGGGTCAAGTTGCCTCGTGGAATCGCGATACCTTCGTTTGATAATTTGGTGAGGCCAGACATTGTGCTAATCGGTCTGTGTTTGTTGTCTGGGTTTTTAATGTTCATCGCACTCGTGAATTTGTATGAAGCTTTTTCGAAAACAGACGCATCCGATGCTGTGCCTGTTGTGACGTCAATCGCAGCGATTGGAACAATTTTGTTTGAGTATCTATTTTTGCACGATAGTTTTTCAGAAGACAAGCTGATTGGTTTTTTCTTGCTAGCCCTCGGTACTGTTTTAGTTTCTCATCTCAAATTTGATAAAGTTTTAATTCTTCACACGTTGTTGTCCGGTTTTGCTTTCGCGGCATATTATGCTTTAACAAAACACATTTTTGATTTGACGAATTTTGATTCAGGATTTCTATATACTCGAATTGGATTGGTTGTCGCGGCACTATTGGTGATCTCTCTGCCTATGTATCGTCGCCGAATCTTCAGAAAGCTTCAAAATAGAGTTGTATCGAAACCCAAAGCCAGCGCGTATGTTTTGGGAATCAAAATGATGGCGGGATTGGCGAGCATCATGACATTGAAGGCGGTACAGTTGGGAAGTGTTGCAATAGTTCAGGCGATTGGAGGCGTGCAATTTTTGTTCCTGATTATCTTCTCTGCGTTGTTCGGTCGAATTACGCATGTACATTTTGGTGAAAATGGCGGAATATTGGAAATTGTTCACAAAGGAATCGCCGCGGCGATAATTGCGGCAGGATTGTTTTTTGTATTTGTATAGAACATGATTAAAAAAATTCTCAAAACATTTTTGAAAGTTTTCATCGGCGCGATTGTTCTTTTGATTGTGATTATGATGATTTTGTCTAAAAAAAGTGTTCCAGAAAAAATAATTTACGGCATGTCATTCAACGTTCCGTACGCGCGCGAAATTAATTTGGATTGGAAAGAAGTCTATCTCGCGATTCTAGATGATCTCGGGGTACGTCATTTGCGACTATCTGCGCACTGGCCAATTATTGAACCAGAAAAAGATAAATATAATTTCGAGGAAATGGACTTCCAAATTATTGAAGCCCAAAAGCGCGGGGCCGAAGTCATTTTTGGTGTCGGGCGAAGATTGCCTAGATGGCCAGAATGTCACATTCCGGAATGGGCAGAGAGATTTAATGACTCGCAATGGCAGGAGGAGGTTCTCGAGTATTTGGAGATTGTGGTGAATCGATACAAAAAATATGATGCCATAAAATATTGGCAAGTTGAAAATGAGCCATTCCTGAATGCTTTTGCGAATGAACATTGTGGAAATTTGGATGTAGAATTTTTGGATAAAGAAATTGCTTTGGTGCGTGAATTGGATCCTTCAAGAAAAGTGTTGATAACCGACAGCGGAAATTTGGGTACATGGTTTGGTCCATACAAGAGGGGTGATGCGTTTGGAACTTCGGTCTATTTATATTTCTGGAATCCGGAGTTAGGAAGATTTAAAACTCTTTTGCCATCTGCATTCTATCGTGCCAAAGCAAATTTAATGCAGTTGTTGCTCGGCAAGAAGGAGACTTTTCTCATTGAATTATCGCTCGAGCCTTGGTTAATTAAATCAGTCGCGGAGGTTCCAATTGAAACACAGCTCGATAGAATGGATTTGAAAAAAATGGGAGAAATTTTGAAGTATGCGGAAAATACGCGATTTGAAAAACAATATTTGTGGGGAGCAGAGTGGTGGTATTGGATGAAGAAAAATGAACATCCAGAATTTTGGGAATTTGGAAAAGAGATTTTTAAAAAGTGATATAATATTTATATGTACTTTGCATGTGACATTGGTGGAACACAAATGAGAATCGCTCGATCTGACGATTTGGTGAAATTTGACGAACCGATTATTGAACCAACTCCTAAAAGACCGGCTGACGGAATTCAATTACTGATTGAAACTATTTTGCGAATGGCAAATGGTGGACCAATTCGTGCAGTGGCGATCGGAATTGCGGGTGTGTTGAATGAACAACACTCAATGATTGTGAAATCTCCACATCTCGGCGACTGGGAAAAAATTCCGTTGAAAGAAAAATTGGAGAGGGCACTCAATACCGAGGTACTCATCGAAAACGATACAGCGATTGTTGGTTTGGGTGAAGCAGTTGCTGGCGCAGGCCGTGGTTATAAAAATGTTGTCTACATGACAATCAGTACTGGTATTGGTGGTGTGAAAATCGTGAACGGGGAATTTGAACATAATAAATTTGGATTCGAACCTGGACATCAGATTTTGAATAACGAGACAGGTGCGACTTTTGAAGATTTATGTTCTGGCACAGCGGTAGAGAAAAAATTTGGAATGGCACCAAAAAAGGTGGCACAAACCGATGCTTGGGAAGTGATCGAGACCAACACTGCGGTCGGTGTATACAATTCAATTCTGCATTGGTCGCCAGAGGTGGTAGTGCTCGGCGGATCTATGTCTCGAGATTTCAGCGCGGAACGAATCTCCAAAAAATTGGCGATTCTGATGAAAGTTCACCCAACCTTGCCGGATTTGAAAATCGCGGAGCTTGGTTCTATCGGCGGAATTTATGGAGGGTTTGCGTATTTAAAAATGAAGGGGAAATAAAAACGAAATCCCACCATTAGGTGGGATTTCTCAGCCGGACTGTCCTGCTTTGCGCAGAATGCCAAAGTCAACACCACAATTATATTCCACCAAATCTTTTTGTCAAACCGCATAAACTGTGATAAAGTAACCGCATTCAGATTTACATTGCCCGATCGTCTAAAGGTAGGACGACGGTTTCTGGAACCGTTAATTGGGGTTCGAGTCCCTGTCGGGCAACAAAATTTTTTGGTTAATGAAGGCTAATTGACTGTCGAGTGATTTTGCTATAGTCTGTGACTAGCTTTGTTCACCACATACCATCACATCAAACAAGAAGGGTAAGAATGAAAACGTCATCTTTCCATATACAATTGTATGGTTTCGATTCGAATATTGCAGGAGCCGTTCAGAATGAGATCGCGAGGTTGATTGAGCAAAATCAGATTCGCGCCGCAGTTGGGGTTGTTGAAAGTGTATGCCTCGATTCAGAAACTCGTGAACCTTGTCAGGTCATTCACATCAATTGGGATATGCAGGAGAGATTGGATCCAGCTACCAATGCAGTCAAAGATGCTCTCGCTGCGTTCAACGCATTAAATGTGAGCGTCTACGTCAATCGTTTGGCGCGGGCTCAATAGCCAGAGCTCGCGAAAAAATTGAATCTTTGGACATCGCGTCTGAGCCCGGGAACGACACCCCGGGCTTTTCTTATGGGTCCGATCCTGGCTTTGCCTGTCTCTGGCCCATGGTGTCGCATTGCCGACGCGATTCGTTACGCAATTCTTCTTCATCCACAGAAAGCTTTCCCAATTCACGACGGAATGTTGCAACCCGACCGCATCGGTGCCGTCCACAAAGCTCCCGAAACAGTGCTCGCGCGGCATGGGATAGAGTTTGTGGTGATGAAGGAGGGGGGGGAGGAGAGGGGGTTTTAGGTTTTTATAGTTAAAGTTACTGCGGGAAGTTTAACTATGGTGGATTATGGTTAAGGTTGTTGCTGGTTTGCCGTGTGTAGTAGAGGTGATATAATATTTTCACTAGACCTGAACAGGACATTTCGTATGTCCTGTTCGCTTTTATATTCTACCCTTCAAATTTTTCAATATTTGTGGTATCTTGAAGATAATTATATGGCGGAGAAAAATAAGAACAGTAATCTACATAAAGCCAATAAAGCCAAAAAAGACGAGTTCTATACTCAGTTAATTGATATTGAGAAGGAAATGAAGCATTACAAAGAGCAGTTTAAGGGCAAGGTCGTCTATTGTAATTGCGACGACCCTTTCGAAAGCAACTTTTTCAAATATTTCGCATCAAATTTTAATGCACTTGGTTTAAAACGTTTGATTGCAACAAGTTACAAACCATCTCCGATTGCTAACACACAGCTCGGTCTTTTCGGAAATGATAAAACTTTGAAACAAACAAAAGGAAGACCAAAGATGAACGCAAATAAATTTATTATTAATGAAGTTAAAGATTTGGATAAAGATGGCGCATTTGATTTGAGAGATATTGCAGAACAGTTGAAAGCTAATAAAAATAATGAATGGTCGCCAATGGAAGGCGATGGAGATTTCAGAAGTCCTGAAAGTATTGAATTGTTGAAACAAGCTGACATTGTTGTTACAAATCCTCCGTTTTCTTTGTTTAGAGAATATGTGTCTCAGTTAGTAGAATATGATAAGAAGTTTCTAATTATCGGTAGCTTAAATGCAATTAAATATAATTTTATCTTTAAATTAATAAAAAATAATAAATGCTGGCTTGGTTATAATAATGGAGCCAAATCTTATCAAGTCCCAGATAACTATGACCAAAAGAATATTATTATTGGTGAAGATGGTAAAAAATATGCAAAAATGGGCAATACTTGTTGGTTTACGAATCTCGACATCTCAAAACGTCACGAACCGCTAATTTTTTATAAAAAATATTTGGCAAAAGATTACATTAAATACGATAATTACAACGCTATTGAGGTTTCAAAAATTACCCAGATACCGCAAGACTATGCTGGTATTATGGGTGTTCCTATAACTTTTCTTGATAAATATAATCCAGATCAATTTGAAATTTTGGGAATATATGATGATAAGAGGGAAAATGATGACGCCTTTATACAAGGAGTGCCGACATATGTTGATGAGCAGCATAAGAAATATGTTGGGCCAGTATTGCTGGGTAAGGCTCTTTTTACTCGTATCTTGATTAAAAGCAAAAAACTACAGAAATAATTGGAGGCGGGATCGGATAGCAGGTATTAATTTTCTCGTAAAGAATGATATTTGTTGTTTTGAAAAATGATACATGATTATATAGTTATTATAGAATAATATCTTGTATTTAAAGGCTATTTGTTGTAGCATTGATACATGTCAAAAACACTCAGAGATATATCACAAATAGATTTAAAAGTACCCAAACCAGAGTGGGGTAGTGAGCTTGCAAATATAATCATCGACCTCGAAGCATTAAGAAAGAGAGAATTACGTGGCACTACACCACCCCACGTGTTTTTTGAAATTAAAAATGTTTTTCAATTTCTTGAAAGTATAGGTTCTGCCCGAATCGAGGGAAACCATACAACCATTTCTGAATTTGTTGAGAAGATTATTGAAGACGCCAATCCAAAAAAGGACGAAAGTCTCGCAGAGATATTAAATATCAACAAAGCGATCAGTTTCATAAATGAATTCATGACTGACGATAAGGTAATAGATAAAGGTTTATTGCTAGAGATTCACAAAATCGTGGTGGATGGGCTAAATAGAGAAGGTGCAAAAGTTGTGGGTGATTATCGAAAAGAAAATGTCAGTATTTCTCGTGCGATTATAAAAACACCAGATCATCTTCAAGTCCATGATTTTATGGAGAGTTTGTACAAATTTATAAATGAAGCAGATGATAAGGAGAATCATTTATTGAGAGTCGCTGTCGCACACCACTATTTTACAGTAATACATCCATTCGATAATGGTAACGGAAGAGTTGTTAGACTCTTAACTTTTTTGATGCTTATTAAATACGGCTTCAATATTAAAAAGGGTAATATATTGAACCCAACAGCGATATTCTGTAATGACAGAAATATCTACTATCAAATGCTCTCAGAGGCAGATAATGGAGACACAAACAAATGGTGTACTTACGTTTTGTCTGGACTCAAAGAAGAAATAGGTAAAATTGATAGAATTAGTAATGTGGAATATGTTTCAGACTTATTTAAGAAAGTCTTGAGCGATGCGTTGGAAAAGAAATACATTGATAAAAATATTTTTGACGCATTATCTGTCATAATCAAAAAAGAGGATATGATTATCTCTGCTGGTGATTTATCAATTCTAGAGAACATGGATTCTAATATTAAGAGATCAAGAATGATAAAAAAGTTAAAAGATATTAAAATGATTAAAACAATCGGAGATGAGAAAAGCCGAGCGTACTCAATTACTTTTTCTGAAAACTTCCTGCTCAGAAGTCTGGTTAAGGTGCTAATCGAAGAGAAGTTTATACCAGAGGCATTGAACACAAAATAAAATGAAAATTGACCTGCACAAAATAAAAGTGTCCGAAGTTTTAAAAGATTACAAAGACAGCGCCGAAGAAGGTGTATCTGCATTTGGCGGGAAATTAGATATTCGTCCGAAATATCAGCGAGAATTCGTTTATAGTGGGAAACAGCGTGATGAAGTAATTAGAACTGTAAAGAATGGTTTTCCTCTAAACGTTATGTACTGGGTGAAAAAAGAAGATGGAAATTTTGAGGTGCTAGACGGTCAACAAAGAACTATTAGTCTCGCTCAATTCGTAAATGGTGATTTCTCAATTGAATTCAATGGAAGAATTGCAATGTTTCATAATTTAACGAAAGAGGAACAGGATCAAATAAAAAATTATGAGTTGATGATTTATTTTTGTGAGGGAAATGATAAGGAGAAACTTGATTGGTTTAAAATTATTAACATTGCGGGAGAAAAATTAACTGATCAAGAATTAAGAAATGCGGTTTATACTGGCCCATGGTTATCTGATGCTAAATTAAAATTTAGTAAATCGAATTGTGCGGCATATCTTTTGGCTAATGACGGCGGGCAGTTATTAACAGGATCACCAATTCGACAGGAATACTTGGAAACTGCTTTGTCTTGGATTAATAATGAGAAAATAGAGGAGTACATGGCGAAACACCAGCACGACAAAAATGCCGAGAAATTATGGAAATATTTTCAGGATGTTATTCATTGGGTTAGAAATGTATTCCCAAATTATCGAAAAGAAATGTCGAGTGTGAATTGGGGCGAACTTTACAATGAATTTAAAGATAAAAAACTAAGCTCGGAAAAATTAGAAAAAGAAATTAAGCAATTGATGCAAGACGAAGATGTCACAAAGAAATCTGGTATTTATCCGTATGTCTTAACTCGGCAAGAAAGATATTTGTCTATACGCGCGTTCACTCCAAATATGAAGCGCGAGGCATTTGAAAAGCAGGAAGGTATTTGTCCAAAATGTAAAAAAGAATTTACTATTGCAGAAATGGAGGCGGATCATATTGATCCTTGGCACGACGGAGGACGTAGTATTGCAGAAAATTGCCAAATGCTTTGCAAAGAGTGTAATAGGAGAAAGTCGGGCGTGTAGTATAATGGTTATAAAGTAATAAAAATTATGTTAGTTAATATAGTAATAATAGCCATATATTTTTTCGCCATGTTGTATATAAGTATAAATCTAATTGGATTTTTAGTTAGAGGATTTTTTACTGATACAGCGATTAGTGATTTAGAAAAAACTGGCAGTGAATTTGTTAAAGGGGAGATTATTAAAAATAAGCGCACTGATATTTTCATCAATATATTTGCGTTAATTTTGAATTTGCTTTTTCTAATTATCTTGTATAGATATTGGAATATTGGTGTAATGGCAGTAGCAATAGTCATGATGATAATGAGAATTCCAGATTTAATTTGGGAGATTCGTTATGGAGGAAGACTTTCCCTAAATGACACCCGAACTATGCCGAAAGATTTAATTTATTTTATAACAGGATACTCTTGGCTATTGGAATTTCCATTATTATATTATTCATTACATTATCTTTAGAATATTGGATCGCTACAAATTTTAGAAACGATATCTAAATAATACTTAAATAGATATATTCATTAAAACCACCTAAAACTTCATCAAGAACATGCTCCTCTTCCTCAACGGCTCAATCAACGCAGGCAAATCCACAATCGCAAAGCTTCTTGCGAGTCGAATTCCTAATACTGCGGTGGTGGAGATTGACGCTTTCCATGAAATGATCGAGTGGATGCCGATTGAACAAGCGGTGCCCTTGAATTTGGAAAACGCAGTCTCGACGATTAGAAACTTTGCAAAAAGGAATCTGAATGTCATCATCCCATATCCGCTCTCACAGAAAAATTATGAGTACATGAATTCGCAATTAAAAGATCTCGACTGCGAAAAGTATTTCTTCACACTGGCGCCTCGATTGGAGAAAGCTTTAACAAATAGGGGAACACGAGAATTGAACGAGGCCGAGAAGGACAGAATAACACATCACTACAGCATCGGCATCACTTCGCCGAAATTCGGGGAAATCATTGATAATTCGGATATGACGGCGGAGGAGACGGCGGGGAGGATTTTTGATACAATTTTTAGATGACAAATTATGCTTTAGAATTGAACGATCGACCATTCAAGGCAATTCTAGCTGGTACAAAAAAGGTCGAAGGACGCACTCCAGATGATGAATTAGACAAGCGCTTCGACGAAATGACTCAGGGCGACACTATTACCTTTATAAACAATATTACGAATGAACAGATGATTGTGGAAGTCGTTTTCGTTCATAAATATGCAGATGTTAGGGCGATGTTAGAAACGGAAGGGACAGAGAATGTGCTTTCAAGCGGGCTTGATTTAGAGGGTGGAATTAAAAGTTATAACAGTTTGGAGGGTTACGAGGACAGGATTAAGAAGTTTGGTATTTATGCGATTGGTGTACGTTTGATAAATAATATATAATCCTCACATGCCCTACAAATCATTCTCCGCAGGTTATCTAATCAAAGACGGCAAGGTCTTTTTGGCTCATCATAAAAAGTTCAACAAGTGGACTCCACCCGGAGGGCATATCGAAGAAAACGAAACTCCGGATCAGGCCGTCGTCAGAGAGTGGAAGGAAGAGTTGAATTTGGATGTCGAAGTTGTGCCGGCTCATGAGAGTGCTTTCGCTGGTGACAGCAATGCAACGCCAATTCCGATGCCTTTTCACATCGATTTAGAAAGGGAAGGATTCGACGTCCCGCACATCGGCTACTTTTTCTATGTAAAGCTCTTGGACGAAAATCAAATTGTCCGCCTCCAAGCCGACGAGCTCCACAGCGCGAAATGGTTTTCCGCCGACGAGCTCGCCGATTTGCCGACCTTCGAACAGGTGCGGGCGTTGGCGAGGTTTGCGATTTCTAGATACCCCAAAAATCTGAAACATTAAAATAAAACCCCACCGCAGTTGCCTGCGGCGGGGTGTGGAGATATCTCGGGTCGCTGATTTACCCGCATTTCAACAGGTTTGAGTGCCCAACACATTTCTCCGTTTTCATCCTTGTATTGGCAGAGGGTGAAATTTCTGTTCGCTTTGTCTGTATGCTTGCCAGACATCAGGACGGATTTGGCGATAGGCATCGGCCAGTCGAATTGAAGCATTAGCGCTCTGACTATTTTGTCGTATTGTTCAACCTGTCTATTTAGTTCGCGCATTCTACGACACTCTAGAGATTGTGAAGTCGTGTGCCGTTTCTCAAGCAAGATGTACTTTATGGATTGTGAATATTCACGAATCAGGTTGCGAATAAGGTACGCTATCGAGATAACGATCAATAAGAACAGGATTACTGAAAAAGTGATGATGAGCACATTGAAAGCACTATCGGATATATTTTTCATATCTGGCCTCAGTTTTGAGTGAAGGAACTCGAGCGGATTTGCGGCGCAAATCGGTGGGCTCGGTTTCTATTGTTATATTGTCAGAAAACGAGTAGGTCGTCAAACAATGTGTTGCAATTTGAATCTTTATCAGGATTTTATCTGCTTCATATATAATGCACAGATGAAAAAATTTGATGAATGGAATGTTGCGAAGAAAGACATTAACAGCGGCATAAATGTTTTCTATAAAATCAGAGAAATTTGGTGGTGTCGGTTGGGTGTAAATATCGGATTTGAAGAAGATGGAAAAGGTAAGAATCACGAAAGGCCAGTTTTAATTCTCCGTGGTTTTAGCAGACAGGTTTGTTTAGTGGTTCCGCTTACAACTTCTACAAAAGTGAATCCATATTACATACAAGTCGGAATGGTTGATGGAAAACCCGCGAGTGCAATCATTTCGCAAATTCGATTAATTGATACTAAGCGCTTTTTGGGAAGGGTGGAAATATTAGATATAGACATATTCAATAAAATTAGAAAAGCCATCAAAAATATGATTTGACGGCTTTCCTTTTTCTCTCATTGCACCGTGCGATGAGCGGGCCCGAAGGCATTTGTAATTTAAATATATCAAATTGAGTTGGGAAGTCAAACAAAAAATTCATAAAAATTTCATTTGCCATTCACCTCTATTTCTGCGAAAATTAGAATATGAAAACAAAAATAATTGCATCAATTGCTGTTGTGGTGGTGGCAGTTGTGGCTGGGGTGATTTTTAAACCGAACGATAGTCAGGTACCAGCAGAAAGCGCAGAGAAAACTTCAACAACGACTGTGAGCGAAACGACTCAGGCACCTGCAGTATCTGGCAAGAAAATGGCTTTCTCAGAATTTATCAAACAGGGTGGGGCATACAAATGTACAGTAAATCAAAGCGTTGCCGGTGTCGATACTGTTGGAACGACTTACATAAACGGTGGATTGATTCGCGGAGAATATAAAACTCAAACTCAGGGCATCAGCGTAACTTCATCTTTGATCGTGCGCGACGGATACACATACTCGTGGACTTCGATGGCACCGACGATGGGATTCAAGGCTAAGGTTGTCGAGAGTGCCGCTGTAAACACGGGTGCTGCGATGTCTGCCTCATACTCTTGGAACGCAGAGCAGATTGGTGATTATTCTTGTGAAGCTTGGAGTGCGGACGCTAGCATGTTTGTATTGCCGAGCGGTGTAAATTTTAGAGAAGTTTAAAACTATTTTTATAAAATGAAGTACTTTGCCTACATTCTGCTTTGCGCCGATGAGACTTTCTATGTTGGATCGACGAATGATTTGGAAAAAAGACTTCATCAACACAATCACGCTAAATCCGGCGCGCATTACACCAAAATTCGCCGACCAGTCACAATGGTTTGGAATTGCGAATGTGAAAATTACGCCGATGCTCGCGCGAAAGAGGCCGAATTGAAAAGAATGACGCGAGAGGAGAAAATGAATTTGGTTAGGGGGAAGTGACAATCGCCTTGCCCCAACCCCCTCAAATTGCTAAACTTTCAATATGAATCAACAGGAAATCAAGCAACAGATTATCAGCCGACTCTTTCCGGAAGCTTTGCCAACTATCGCAGAAATCGAGGCCAAATACGCTCCACGAAATTTGCAGTCAGGCCAAATGGTCACCAGAATCGCACCGAGCCCAACTGGTTTTATGCATGTCGGTTCTGTTTATACCGCCCTCATCAACGAACGATTGGCACATCAATCTGGCGGAATTTTCTTTTTGCGAATCGAAGACACCGACAAAAAACGCGAGGTTGCGGGTGCAATCGAAATAATTTTGCAATCTCTTGCGCACTATGGAATCGCAGTTGATGAAGGACCGACAATCGACGGCACCGAGAAGGGAAATTATGGTCCATACAAACAGAGTGATCGCGCCACAATTTACAAAGCGTATGTTAAGTCTCTCGTTGAACGAGGGCTGGCTTATCCGTGCTTCACAACTTCAGAAGAATTGGACAAAATGCGCGCCGAACAGGAGTCACTGAAAATTCGTCCCGGCTACTATGGAAAATGGGCGATGTGGCGAAATAAAACAGATGAAGAGGTTCTCTCCGCTCTCGACGCCGGACTTCCATTCGTCATACGATTCAAATCTCCAGGAAATTTTGATAATTATGTTGCGATGACTGACCTCCTTCTCGGCGATCGAAAAATTTCTGAGAATGATCAAGACATTGTCGTAATGAAATCAGATGGATTGCCAACATATCACTTGGCGCACGTTGTCGACGATCACCTCATGCAAACAACGCATGTCATTCGTGGCGATGAATGGTTTTCTTCTGTCTCGCTTCATTTGCAATTGTTCACAGCGATGGGTTGGACCGCGCCTCAATACGGACACATTCCTCCAATTCAAAAGATGGATGGAAAATCAAAAAGAAAAATTAGCAAGCGAAAGGATCCTGAGGCCAACGCAATTTTCTATGACGAGCAAGGTTATCCAAAAAATGCGGTGATTGAATATTTGATCAATCTCGCCAATTCAAATTTTGAAGATTGGCGCAAGGCAAACCCAACTCTCGGCAATAGTGAATTCCAAATCACTCTAGAAAAATTGGCAGGCTCGAACGGTCCGCTATTTGATTTCGTGAAACTTGGTGATATTGGCAAGGAAATCATTGCTAGATACTCGGCCGATAGAGTATGTGAGGAATATTTGGATTGGGCAGAAAAATATCAGCCAGAGTTTGGAGAATTTGTGAAAGCTAACCGTGATTATGTTGTGAAAATTTTTAATATTGAACGAGGTGCGGATGGAATGGCTCGCAAAGATATTGCAAAATGGTCTGATGTGAAAAATGAAATTGAATATTTCTTTGATGAGAAATTTACTTTAACAAAAGACGATGCGATTAAAACTATTGGAAATCTCAGGGAGGAAGACATAAAAAATATTGTTGATTCATACATGCAAATTCATGACGACAAATTCACAAAAGACGAATGGTTTGCAAAGATCAAAGAAATCGCTAAAGCGAACGGTTTTGCTGACAATATGAAGGAATTTAAAGCTAATCCGTCAGGATTTAAGGGTAATGTCGCTGATGTCGCTAAAATCTTCCGCGTGCTATTAACCGGCAGAGTTCAAACTCCAGATCTTCATGCAATCATGGCGGTTATGGGCCGAGAGAGGGTATTTAAAAGATTAGGTTCGATTATTTAGTTTGCAAAACAAAACGCGCCACACTCGGCGCGTTTTGAACTTCAAAAAGTTTTCAATTACATCTGTGATAATCGATAAACAACGATTAGACGTCTACAAAATGTGATAGTATTAATATATTAACAAATAATACAATCAACATGGCAAAAGGAAATAATAGACACAGAAAAGAAAAGAAGAAACCAAAGAAGGCAAAGGCGTAGTCTAAATTTAAATGTTAAAGCCCACACCAAATTATCTTTCCGCAGTTTGGATTTCTCTTTTTCTATCCATCGCTTTTGCGGTTTATGAAAAAAATTGGCTAGCAGTGTTGGTGAGTTCGCTGACAACATTCAGTGTCTTTTACATTATCAGATTGAATTCCAGAATAAATTTCAGATTACCGAGCTCAATTATTGTTCTTGCGATCTTTTTCATCTATGCTTCGCTATTTTTAGGTGAAGCTTTCAAATTCTATGAAAAGTTTTGGTGGTGGGATATTATTTTACACGCGAGCTCGGCTCTCGGTTTCGGTTTAATTGGAATGATTATTTTGATTGCTTTGTTCCGAGGAGATAAATTGAAAGCCAGTCCAGTCGTGATCAGTATGTTTGCTTTCGCATTCGCGGTGGCAATTGGTGCGTTGTGGGAAATTTTTGAATTTACTATGGATCAGACTTTTGGATTGAATATGCAAAAATCCGGTTTGCGAGATACGATGACAGACCTGATTGTCGATATGATTGGGGCACTGATTTCTTGTACTGCCGGCTTTTTCTATCTAAAATTCGTTAAACACGATGTATTGTTGAAGAAATTGAATGAGTTTTTTGCGGATGAAAGCTATTAGATTTTAAGGTAAATTATTGATATTATTTAGTCATGAAATTAATTACTCTGAATACTTGGGGTGGTCGAGCGGGGAGAGATCTTTTACTATCGTTTTTTCCTAAGTATGAGCAAGAAACAGACGTTTTTTGTCTTCAAGAAATTTGGTCGGCGCCACATGATCACCTCGAGGGATATTCTACTGCTGGTAAGCCGTTAACTAATGCGGATGTTGCCACTCGAATAATGCAGGATATTTGCGGCACTCTTTCAAATTTTAAAGAATATTTTCGACCACACTTTACTGACCATTACGGAATCATGACTATGGTGAATAAAAAGATTCGCGTGCAAGATGAGGGTGAAGTTTATGTGCACAAGGAAAAGGGTTACTTTCCCAAAGATGATCTAGGAAAACACGCAAGAAATATTCAATGGCTAAAATTAGAAAATGATGGGAAGTTGTTTGCGATAATAAATTTCCACGGGCTTTGGAATGGTCAGGGAAAAGGAGACTCGGACGATCGAATTTTACAGTCACAAAATATAATAAACTTTCTCAAGACAATACAAGGTGAATATATTTTGTGTGGGGACTTTAATTTGCTCCCAGATACTCAAAGCTTGAAGATGTTCGAAGAATTCGGTCTACGAAATTTGATAAAGGAGTATGGAATTACTTCGACAAGGACTTCATTTTACAAACCAGAAGTGCGATATGCCGACTATGTTTTTGTTTCTCCTGGGGTGAAGGTGAATGATTTTCGTGTGTTGCCTGATGAAGTCTCCGATCACAACGCGCTGATGTTGGATTTTGATATTTAGACTAAAGTTTAAAATTGATATAATACCCCTATGAAAAAAATATTACTTAAAATCGTTTTGATGGCGGTCGTCTTGGTCGTAATCGTCGTTGCTGTCGGATTTGTAAAGTTTAATTTTTCCGACAGTGACGTAATTTTGCCACCAAATAAGGCGCAAGTTTTAAACTTCAACTACAACATTGACGGACAAGTTTTTCAAATGAAGGACGGCGCCGTTGAAATTCCAATCATGGAAGGATCTGCAACAAAAAACAAACTCAGTATTTTTAATGAGCCTCTAGAGTTTGATGCAGACAAAGATGGCGACATCGATTATGCGGTTTTGCTTGCGCACGAACCGGGAGGAAGCGGAACTTTTTTCTACGCAACTCTTTTGATTAATGACTTGAGCAGTTTGAAACAAACAAACGCTCTATATCTCGGCGACAGAATTGCTCCTCAGAATATAAATGTGGTTGATGGACGTGCTGTGTTTAATTTTGCTACTCGATTAGTTGATGAGTCTATGGCGACAGCACCCTCTATCGGAAAAAGTCTATATGTTCAGCTCGCGAGCGACGGAACAATTGGGGAATTTGTCCCAAATTTTGAAGGTGAAGCCAATCCATCAGCGATGAAACTCACAGACAGAGAGTGGAAATGGGTAAAAACAATATATGAAGATGGTAATGAAATTCTACCCAGAAACGACAGGTTTGGCCTAGTTTTTGGCAAAGATGGCCGTGTTTCGGTCAAAACCGACTGTAATTCGATGGGAGGTGGATATTCTGTGACTAGCACTTCATTAAAATTTGAAGCAATGATGTCGACACTGATGTATTGTGAGGGGTCGCAAGAGGGAGATTTCGCGAGTGCTATTGCTAGTGTTTCAAAATATCACTTCACTTCAAAGGGTGAATTAATATTGAGTTTTGCAAACGGAGAGATCACGCTGAGATAGTGTATAATTATTCTTTAACTTAAATTAAAATTACCATGATTCAAAATCAAATTATTGAAGCTTTAAAAAATAGATACGCAACAAAAGTTTTTGATGCAAACAAAAAAGTTTCTGACGACGATATCAAGACAATTTTAGAGAGCGCACGATTGTCACCAAGCTCGTTCGGGATTGAAGCCTGGAAATTTTTGGTAATCAATAATCCTGAAACTCGCGCAAAAATCCGCCAGGTAGGATATGACCAGCAAAAATTTACTGACGCGTCGCATTTAATTTTACTTGCTCGAAGAACTGATTCTGAAAACATCACTAATGAATTAATTGAAAGAACTTCAAAAAATCAGGGAGTACCTGCTACAGATTTGGAAGGATTGAAACAAATGGTTGATGGCGCAATCTCATACAAGAAAAGCACTAACTCTTTTGAAGTGTGGACTTCAGCACAAACATACATTGCACTCGGTGTGATGATTGAAACAGCTTCACTAATGGGAATTGATAACTGTCCGATGGAAGGATTCGACGCGCAAAAAGTCGACGAAATTCTGGGATTGCATGAAAAAAACTTGGCATCGGTCACAATTTTGGCGCTAGGCTATCGAGGTGAGGATCAATATGCTAATTTGCCAAAAACCAGACGTGAATTTGATGAAGTTGTGGAAGTGATATAAATGCTCGCTTTTTCCGCATATTTTTGCTAGGATTGTCAAATGTTAAAAGTTTCTAACTTAAACAAATATTATGACAGCGAAAGGATTCTTAATAACATTTCTTTCACTGTAGAAAAGGGGAACAAAATCGCCCTGGTTGGTTTTAATGGTACTGGAAAAACTACTCTTTTGAAGTTGCTCGCGGGAATTGATAATGACAAGACGGGCACAATTCAGTATCACAAGGGAACCACAATTGGTTTTTTGCCTCAGGACCCAGATTCGCATAATCGAGAAAATGTTCTGAAATTTATTGAAAGCTACACAGAAATGAGCGGTGATGAATTCTATAGAAATATCGAAATTATGTTTGCAGGTTTTGCTTTGCCAACAGAAATTAAGGAGAAAAAGATTGGTTTGCTTTCGAGTGGCCAGAAGACAAAAGTATTTTTAACAGCATTGTTGCTAAAGAAGCCCGATCTGTTATTGCTAGACGAACCAACAAACAATTTGGATTTGCCAGCATTAATTTGGTTGGAAAATTTCTTGCAAAACACAGACTCTGCTTTCATTGTGGTTTCACATGATAAAAAGTTTCTCGACAACGTTTCTAAAAAGATTTTTGAAATCGATTGGAAAACTCGCACTTTGAAAATCACCGCAGGAAAATATTCTGATTATTTGCTTCAAAAAGAAAAAGAGTTACGCCGAAATAGTATTGATATCAAATTACAGAAAGAGGAGTTGAAGAGGCTGAGATTGCTCGCTCAACAGAAAAAAGAAGATGCTCGAAAAGGAATGAAATGGCAAGGTACTGACAAGGACAAGATTTTGCGCGGATTCAAACGAAATCGTGCTGCAAATTCTCTGAAAGATGC
>JACCDG011141245.1_pt1 | contig 31910 bp, 47 predicted proteins | sample 7442471 | NCBI WGS metagenome assembly JACCDG01 (sample SAMN15323444, study PRJNA562643) | freshwater metagenome | isolation source: river surface water | place: USA:Blue River Watershed | collected 2017-08-17 | reverse complement strand
CTGTGACCGTATCTGTCCACCAGCTTGATCCACATGGCAGCCAATCTATCAGTAATTTTTCCACCTGTGAGAGTAAATTCACCATTTTTGTGGTGGCTTTTGCCTACACATATCCATTTTTGGTCTTTAAATATAAAGTGTTGAAAGGGCGGAAAGTTGCATCGTATGTGTTTTTCGGCTGTGTTTTTGGCCTTTCCAGCTTTGAGTGGATTCAAAGGCACATGCTCAAATGTCATGAGACGCACGACGATGTCCTCAAGAGGAATTTGATCAACAGTGAGAGAGCTTTCAAATGTTTTGCTCCCGCTTTGTTTCTTCTCTTCTGCAACCATATTTGACAATCGCTTTTGTCTGGCAGCCTCAATTACATCAGGTGTAGCGGCATTTAGGTCATACACAATAATGTCAAAGTTGGCATATTTTGAATCAACAAATTCACAAAAAGTGTTTTTGCTCTCATGTATTGCTGCCAACAGATCTTTATTGGTAAGATATTTTATTTTGGGGACCAGACTCATTTCACTCCCTTGAGTTGTTAAACCAAAAAAGTTTGTTTGTTACTAACCCAAAAGTCAAAATGACATGAGTTGAAAAAATAAATAACTCAATGCATTGCGTCAAAAAACTGTAGATACGCAAGAGGATACTATATGAAACTGCTGGATCTATTGAACCAAACGCCGCTCAATTTACAAGAGGCCAAAGCACGCATTGAACACCCCGAGGATCTCATTTTTGATGATGGGTTAGCTGGAGCTGAGACGGCACTTCAAATTTTGCGTGCCACAGCAGCCAGACCCGAGTATGTTTCAATCAAGTTTGATGGCTCACCGGCATTGGTTTTTGGTTGGCGGGGAGATGACTTTGTGCTCACAGACAAAGCTGGATTTAGTGCCAAAACCTACGATGGTATGACCACCAGTCCCGAAGCCATTGAGCGTATGATTATGGGAAGAAAAATACGCGATACCAGTCAGCGTGCAGTCATGGCTCGGCACACATATGCCAAAAAAATTGCCAGTCTATATCCTACCCTCAAGGCCAGTGTTCCCAAAAGTTTTGAAGGCTATGCACAAGGAGATCTTCTCTACACTGGTGTTCCTCCTATTATAAACGGTTCATATGAATTCACTCCCAATAAGGTCACCTATCGAGTAGCAGAGGCGAGTGATTTGGGCGCGATGATCAAAAAAAGCAATGTGGGCATGGTCATACACAGTGTTTACTCTTCACAAGAGGATGAGGAGCCTGAACCCATCGCGGATGCCCGACAACTGGGATTCAGAACTGACAGTGGGTTGGCCATTTTGCCACATGAGGCAACAATGATTACTCAACTCAAACTGGATCACACACTTGAGCGCAGATTGCATCATCAGTTCAGTGTGCATGGTCCCAGCATCAAAAGATTTTTAGACACAAATGAGCTGTCGCAGCGTGAGCTCCTGGGTATGCCAGGCTTGATGAAAAGCTTTTTGGCCAAGAGGGCAGAACGCGGTATGTCAAGTTTGAAAAACCTTCCTCATGAGTTTTTGGAGTTTTTGTTCAGTCCGTCAAGCAAAGCCAGCGGCAGGATGCAAACAAAAATTGTTGACTGGGTTAAACTTCATCTCTATGGTTACAACTCTGTGTGGCGAGTGGTGAAACTGCTTATTGAGTTGAAATTGGATCTCAAGAAACAAATGGATCAACAGGCAGGTGGAGTAGTTGGTGCTAGATTGGGCAAAAGCCAGGGTCACGAGGGCTTTGTGAGCGTAACCCCCATAGGAATTGTGAAGTTTGTGAATCGTGCAGAGTTCATGAAAAAGCAACAATCAAGCACACTAACAGAATCAGAAAAACCCAGTGTTGTGTGGGCCTTTGGGAGAATGAATCCCATTACTCAAGGTCACCAACATTTGGTAGATAAGGTTGAGTCTTTGGCCAAAGGCGGAGACTATTGGATATTTTTAAGTCACAGTCACGATGGAAAGAAAAATCCTCTGCCTTGGGAAACCAAACTTGATTTTTTCAAAAAAATCATGCCCCATCACAGCTCACACATTTACGCTGACCCCAATATCAAAACTCCATTGCAAGCTGCCGACTGGCTTTATAACCAGGGTTATCGCCAGTTGACATTTGTAGCCGGAAGTGATAGAGTAGATAGCATGAGAGACATGTTGAACTCCTGGAACAGCCCAGAAATACGAGAAAAATACAGCAGGGATCCTGTTGAAATTGATGTTGTATCAGCTGGAGACAGAGATCCTGATGCAGAGGGTCTGTCCGGCATCAGTGCCACAAAGGCACGCGAAGCGGCTCAAAACAATGATTTTGAAAGTTTCTCAGATGCCACTGGACTAAGCGATGACTTGGCCAGGGAGTTGTTCAAAGCTGTTAGGAGTAATCAAACCTCCAAAAAAACAAAACTGAAAGAAAACTCTGAGCATCCGAACGGCACCATTGTTACACTCAAAATGTGCGAAGATTCTGCCGCCAGAGTCAGGGATTGGTGCAAGTCACACAACATTCCCTGTATTGATGCAGATGCGCTGCACCTTACTGTGCTGTTCAGCCGAAACCCAGTACCACATTTGACTACAATGCATGGTAATGAAGTGAAGGTGCCGGCTCAAGTGAAAGGTTGGAAGCTGCTGGGGGACAAGGCATTGTGTTTGCATCTTGATTGTCCACTGGCATCACGCTTTCATCACAGTTTGCGCAATCAAGGCGGCACTCATGACTTTCCTGATTATATTCCGCACTCCAGCGTAAGTTATGAGTGGGCAGATCACTTGGGGCTTCCTTCTGTGCTGCCGGATTTCCCTTTGTTGTTTAACAAAATAGTTGTGGATGATATCCAGCCAAATTATCAACCCAAACTCAGCTAGCCCTTCACACCTGTGAGCTGTGTAATCCTGTCAGCCTCTTCATTTGTTTTACGCAGTTCACCAGGCGGCTTTTGTTTGGGCAGTCCAGTTTTTTTGTCCATTACAGCCTCACCGGTACGTGGGTCAACAGCGGCAGGATCTCGCAGGGTTTGAATCAACGCCGACAGTTGTGACCGGAGTTTTTGATTGGATTTGATGGCCTGTTGAATGCTTTCAACACTGTCTAAACTCGTTTGTGTGAAACGTTGCCCGAGCAGTTTTTGAGCAATCTCATCAGGATCCTTTGAGATCACAGCGTCATCCTCGCGCCGCAATAGTCCTCGTTGCCAACTGTATTTCAATCCCTGTGCCTTGGCAATGCTGCTCATGAGTTGATTCCGCTCAGCCCCTGTATGCTGGCTAGCATCACCGGGACTAGACATGCTGAACAGCATCCAGTTGGGATCCTCATGGAAAAAGAAATCTGTTTGCACATATCCATGAGTTGGATCACCTTTGATAGGAGTGAGAAAATGCACTTCGCCTTTGGGTTGCACAAACTCGTTGGGATCGAGTCCTTGTGAGGTGGCCCAACTTTTGAGTCTATTGGACAACTCTTCCTTGGTAATGTCCTTGCTGTCAACCACAATGTCCAAATCACCACTTGTGGATTTTTTGCCCACACTTCCAAGAGTCATATTGTGTGTTGGAACCCCCGCTACCTTCTCCAAGAATTCGAGCGTCTCTGGTATTTCACTCAGTTGTATTCGTCTTGTATGTGGCTCACCACTCTTGGTTTTGAATACGTTTCCGCCTTCAACTAGTTCTGTTGGTATTTCAAATTGTCTCATACCCTATTTAAACAAAAATCACCAGTTTTTTACACCATAAATATCAAAAACACGAGAATAGAGTGGGGACCAGTATGCCCAGATTAGGCGGTTTTGGCAGACAAAGCTTTGGTGATGCGTTGCTGAACAATGTGATTGGCGATGCAGCCCAAGCCATTTTTCCACAAGGAATTTTTGAAACACTCACCGGTGGGCTATTGGGAAACAACGTTTTGTTTCCCTTTCCAAATCAACCAGCTGCTGACCGCCGGGTGAGTTTACGTCCTCGAGATCAAGGCAGGGGGTTAGCATTAGGTAACGGACTGTTGAACCCTTTGAAAGAAACCAACTTTGGTATGGTTTGGCCTTACACACCAACAATCAACTACACGCATGATATTGATTACCAAAGCATGCAAATGGTACACAGCATCCAAGACTTTCACATGTATAACAAAACTGCTGCTGTGCCGTTAAGTGTTGATGGGACATTTACTGTTCAAAATCAGAAGGAAGGGCAATATGCGCTAGCATGTATTCATTTCCTACGCACTATGGCCAAAATGAACTTTGGTGAAAAGGACCCAAGAGCTGGCACACCGCCTCCCATTTTGTTGTTCAATGCGTATGGACCATTTGTGTTCAAAGACTTACCAGTTATTGTAAAATCATTCACAATAAATTTTCCCGACGACCCAGACTATGTGTTGGTTGGCGCAAATGGTAACACAACCACCACTGTTCAACAAACCATACAGAGGCAGGCAGCATTGGACTTTGTCGCAGGAGAGGCATTGAGAGATGCAGAAAGAGATGGATCAGCTATACCACAAACAATTGAACGTCAGCTCAATGCACAAAACGCATATCAAGTTTGGCTACCTAGTCTTTTCAAAATCAGTGTCAATCTCATTGTACAACATACTCCTCGTGCATTGAGGAAAGATTTCAACCTACCCAAATTCATAAATGGGTCAAAGGACCAGCAGAGTTTCATCTAATGCCACAAGTAATTTACGATCGATCCAGTGTATATTATCGCACACAACAGACTTCAACCTACCTTGGTTATTGGGTGCCGCCAGCTGTGGTTCCGACAGACACAGATGTGTTGATCGAGATTACACCTCGATATGAGAGCCGTCCAGATTTATTGAGTTTTGATCTTTACGGAACACCGCGCTTGTGGTGGATATTTTCCATGATCAATCCTGACCTGTTACGAGACCCCATAAATGATATGAAAGCCGGGTTGCAAATTTATGTGCCAACAAAGACAACAGTAATAGGATATCTATAATGCCATTAGATCCTTTCCTTGAACAGATATTTGCACCTCTTCGTCAGCAAGGTATTGAATTCAGCAACGAGCCTAATGAACTGAACAAGTTTGACAGATACAGCTATCATTTGAAATTGAGTTTGATAAGTGACTTTGATTCAGCTGATCCCAAGTTACTTGAAAGAATACAAAAAAGGCAAGTATCACAAGTTGTGGTAGCTGAAAGTGGGGTGACTGTAGGCTTCAACTTAACAGAGTGTGAAATTTCTGATGCACTGTCATCAAATTTTCGAAATCGCACTTCTGTCACAACTGAAATAAGCATGACTATTGTAGAGCCATACGCACTAACGCTGCCTGATAAACTCTATACAGGTGCGGTTGAACTTAACATCAAAAATTGGCGAATGGGATCTATGATACTTGAGCTTTGGTTCAGAGGATATAACGAAGCTGGAGTACATGTAGATACACTGGATTCAAAAACCATCTACAAAGCTTATAAACTACAGTTTGTAGAATTCAATTCACAACTTACTGAAACTGGATCTACATATCGAATTCGCGCAATCGCTGACGGCAACTTTGGGTTTTTGAATCAATACTACCAGCTGCCTACCACCTTTGTTTATGACCCCAATCAGGCAGGAAGTATAGTTACACCAAACCCAGCTCCGGGGGCCTTTGTACCTGCGCAGAGTTTTCGAGCTGGAACAGTTGGTGATTTTTTCCAGTATTTGGGCCAAGAACTTACAGATTTTTATGTAAACGGCCGACAAGCCTACAATCCTGGACAAGTGGTGCCGTTTGGTCAAAACCCGGGATTGTTGACCACCCTCCCTATCATTGTTTATAAATTTGAAGTTGCCCCAATTTTAGCCGTTGAAGAAATCAATTTTGAGCCTCAGGCTCGAGGCAGACAACTCAGTTGGACTCAAGGAGCAGGCGGAGGGATGGTAACAGTTGGTAGAGGCATAAGTTTGACCAACTTGTTAGACGATGTTATGGCAAGCTTAAAGGATGATAAGTTTTTTTACAAAGATGATGATCAAACCGGAAAAATACGCATCCCTCGGATTGAAGCCAGAGTAGTTAATATTGGATGGGACGCAGTCTTAAATGACTACGTACGAGAAATCACCTATTTTATAGGTATAAGAGAAAGTTTCAGGCCGATACCCAGTCCTGAGTTTGGTAATATTTATCAAAGCAACATTGATAAGCTTGCTGAGGAAAGGCTAAGAGGGCAAGCAAAACTGGTTAAGAAGATATATCCTTACTATTACACAGGGAATAACACAGAAATATTGAAATTAGACATTGATTTCAATAACCTTCACATTATCCCTATTCCATATGGTAATGGCCAAAATTTTCCTCCCTTCCTTTTGCAAGCACTGAACACAAGCTTAAACGACCTTGCTGCCGCCAGAAACAACTTCAATGACGCTCAGAGGGATATGGCACAGAGAAGATCAACCTTACAAGCCTTGCTAGGAGCTGGACCTATGGATGCCCCGGCTATTATGCGGGCAGAACGAGAACTGATTGAAGCAGAAGACCGGCTGCGCCGCGCTGCTGACGAATTGGGCAGAAGACGAGGGCAAGGTATAGGGGCACTAGTTCCAGGCAGCTTACCCAGTAATGTCACTATTGATCCAGCCGTACAAAATGCTCTAGATGAGTTGCGTACCTCTCGGCTTGGTCAACGACGCTTTCAGCGATTTGCGGAAGACCTTTTGATACCAAAGCCGGAAGACGTTCGCCCCGGGCAACTCACATATTTTGCGGATCCAAGAGACATATCCAATTACTGGACTCGTCAACAAGCAGGTGGAGATTCCGCAGCAAGAATTCTCTATTCTACCATATTAGGACAAATATACGATCGAATAGGCTCAGGTATGACTGAGATTGAAATGGAGATACGAGGCGATCCTTATTGGCTGGGACAAAGCAACTTAGAGAGAGATGAGGCTTTTGAGCAGTGGAGCCCTAGATCAGGATCGTTGTCTGGTGCATTAGCAACACCACCACCTCGAGTTACTCCCAATGACTACTTTGCTAGTATTCAACTTGATGACAACAAGTATCTAAATGCCACACAAAATGATGCCTTGTTTGTGTTGTTGTTTCGAGCAGGAACTATTCCCAATGAAAAGACTGGTTATATGGACCTCAAAAACAATGTTGAATGGTTTCATGCCCTATACATTGCTCTCACAGTCACACATGTTTTTCGAGATGGTAAATTTACACAAAAAATTCAAGCTATTAGAGAACCCATAAACAATCTTCAAGCTGGTCGAGCACTTCCTGTGTCTCCGCAACAAGGTTTGAGTTTCCCTGGATAATCTAGTAGTCAGTCAATAGGTAACAAATGGCGACTCTAACAAATACGGGTAAATTACCAGGAGGATATGATTTAAATCCTGCCGGTCTCCGGCCCACGTATGACAAAGTCTATCTCGGATATGTGCGAGATTCAAAAGATCCGCAGTATATGGGTAGACTGAAAGTGCATATTCCCGAGATAACACACGATTATAAAACCAGTTGGTTGAGTGTTGACTATGCCAGTCCATTTGCTGGTGCCACAAACACCCTTGATGTCAACTTGAATCCCACAAGTGCGCAAACCAGTTATGGACTCTCATTTGTGCCACCTGATTATAACAATCAGGTGTTGTGTATGTTCATAAATGGAGATCCCAGTAGAGGAATTTGGTTTGCTTGTTTGTTTCAAGTGGGCAGACGAGACATGGTTCCATCGGTCCCAAAAGACAACGCACGCAACCCATATCAGCAAAGTGAAGTCAATGTTATAACCCAAGAATATGCACAATGGGAACCTGGAGCACCCACAAGTGAATATGGTGGGACACTCAACCTGCCCACTCGTGATGGCGGAAATGTAACGAGAAGTGCAGGTAACAGCTACACCAGTAACGGGATCTTGACACCGCGCGGCCACAATCTTGTAATGGATGACGATCCCGAAGATGGCTTTGTGCGACTCAAAACTCGTCACGGTGTGCAAATCTTATTGCATGACAATGCTGACCGAATTGTCATCAACAACAGCTTTTCCACAGCCAAAATTGTAATTGACCATGATGGCAAAATAGATGTGTATGGCGAAGGCACCATCTCAGTCAACAGCCTTGATACCATAAACATCTCTGCCCGCAATGATGTGAATATTGAAAGCAGAGAAGGACAGATAAACATTCGCTCTGCCAGCGACATACGTGCCTACAGCAAAAATCAAACTCACTTGGTGGCTGGATCTGATATTTTTGCAACAAGCCAACAGGGAGAAGTGCATGTGCATGCCAACAGCAACTTGTTTTTGACCGCTGACCGAAAAGTGCAGAGAATTGGCCGTCTGGGTATAAACGACACAGTGAGACAAGGTAATATCAACATCAGCAATGAAGAGGGAGGAGTGTTTCTCTATGCCCGTAATGGGGAGATGAACCTGCGCACTTCTGGTGATTTGAAATTGCAAAGTGTTTTTGGAACAGCCAATCTCAAAAGCGCAACAGCATTGAACTTGCAGACAGATGATGCCCTGAATGTTTTTGGCGGCGGCAGTGTTTTTGTGCAAGGCAACGGCGATGTGAACTTGAGATCAGGTACAGGTGCAGTTCGCACAGGCCCAAGGACAACACTGAACGACAGTGCTGTGCCTGGGGCGGGCGAGGCAGTGGTGGCTGCACCAGCTGATGTTGCAATAGCTGCCATTGTTGGGCTAGAGCCTAATACCAGAGTGCTCATGCAACCTGTGCCTGATAACCTCCGTAATCCTGGGTCCCGCTCACAACTGATAACCACAATCGCCAGCAGAATGCCAAGCAGTGATCCTTACATTGCAAGAAACACCAGCGGACCTGGGTACAGCGGCACAAACACCATTTCGAGAAAAGATGCACCAGTAGAGAGCACTTTCAAAATTGGACAGGCCCTAGAAGGACAAACCACACCGCTCACAGTGAATGGCAAAAGTGCTCAAAACAAAGAAGAAGGCAAGTATGAGGGCAAAAGCTGGAATGGAGATACCCCTGTATATGCAGAGCGTATGGCTGTGCCAGAAGGCACGTTCCGTGCTGCAACCGAATATCAAAATGTAAGTCCTAGAGGACTCAACATGATCAAAGAACACGAGGGCAATGGCGCCGGGCCCCCAAGTATTCCAGGTGGTGTTTTTGAGAACGCTTGCAAAACAGGGATCAAAATGATTGGGCATGGTCATGTGCTCACTGAAAGTGAGTTAGCTGATCCCAAAACCATTACAATTTCTGGTGTAATTGAAACCGGTGGCACCCCCAGAGTCATCAATACAACAGTAAATTGGGAAACCACTGCCTTAACTGATGATCAAATGCTTGTGTTGCTTCAAAATGACTTGAAACCGGTTTACAGCAAGATCAAAAGCAGTTTGGGCGCAAGTCGAATCACACAAGATCAATTTGATGCACTCAGTGATTTCATCTTCAACGTGGGCAATGATGCATTTGACAAAAGTGGCATTGCCGGCATGATCTCTGGTGGAGAATTTGATAAGGTGCCCACAGAGATGGTGAAATGGATTTTGGCGTGTGGTACGGAGAAATCAGAACTCAAGTCTCGTCGTATCACCAATGCATTCACATTCAGTGGCACTGTTAGAGCTGGCACAGCTGGTGTTTATGGTGGTAATGAAACACCGAGTGACATTGTCAACAGTGCAAGAGCTGCGCAAGCAATGGCTTGGTTCCAGAGTCCAGCTGGTGGAGGATACACAAAAGCACAGGCAGCAGGCATTGTTGGTAACCTGATTTTGGAGAGTCGACTGCAAACGTCTGCGTTCAATCCAGATCCGCGAGAACTTGCACAAGGGCTAGCTCAATGGACATATGTTGGTGGTAGACAACAAGCAGTTGCAGCATACATAGGGAAACCTATACGTGAAGCAAGCTTTGAGGAACAGTTAAGAGCAATAACATGGGAATTATCCGGCCGCGAAGCCTCGGCTGGGCGTGCCCTGCGGGCTACAACAGATGTTGATCAGGCAGCAACCGTGGTAGATTTGAAATACGAGAGAAGCAATGGCAAAAGTACAGGACAACGCATATCCAATGCCCGAGCATTGCTGAACAATCCCAACATTCCTTAACTGGGCTCTACTCTTATTCCACCCGGAATGAGATTACCGGCAGCAGCACCTAGTCCAAGTATGGGCGAGGCCACAAGCCCAATGAATGTGCAAAATGTGAAGGGAATGTATTTGAACAATTCTCTTATGATGGGCACAAGGTTGGCTATGGCTTTGAAGAATCCCAAAACCAGTTTCATCCACAACTCAAGGATCAGTGTAGGAATCTGTTCAAACAGCTCTTTTACAGCATTCATAATGCTGTTGAATCTGCTTTCCTTGCTTTCGAGATTTGTGGCTTTTGGGGGATCTGTTACCTTCAAAAGGTCCTTGACTTTGGTTTTGAAGGGCCAAGCAATGAATTTAAGCAGCGGACCAAATGTTTTGTCAAGAAAGCTTTTCAAATCAAACTCAAGGAAAAAATCAATCATGCGTTGCATTTTTTCATTTGCACTGATGGCCAGGTCTTTGATGGGGTCCCAGACACTTTTGAAAAGTGCTTCAAAATTCAAACTCACTAGGTTGGGAATATCAGGTAACCGCAAGGCCTGCCAAATTTTGCGGATGGGTTCAGTCAATGCTCGCAAAGCTCTAAACCCGCGTTGTATGATGCTAAGCAGTCCTTTGTGAAACTCGCTCCACACCCTGCTGATAAGACTTTGCTTTCTCATTTCATCATTTTTCAGACCCAATGTCCCGTCATAGGTAATATCCCAAGGAGTACCCAATGCTTTGGCAATCTGATCTTGGCGCGCACCAATGGCATCTCTTATTTTGGCCCTACCTTCAGTGCTCAAGAGATCCCGTACCGTGCAGTTTGGTAAGAAGGGCAATGGAATGTTCAAAAAGCTCAGGTTGGGTATTATCCTACCCAAAATGTCCAAAACTTTGAGTTCAAGATACAATTTGAACTCATTGAAGAGTGCTCGCATTCGTGTGCCCATAGACACTTCTGGCACTTTGAGTTTGTCACTGAAAACGGGATTGGGAACAGATGCCAATGTTGTACCAAAAGTTTTGTCAAAAAGCCGCAACAAACTGTCTATGGCGTCTGAAATCTGTTTGGCTGTGGTAGCAACAGTGCATTGAGCTATGCGTCCCAATTGTCCTGGTAAACTTCCCAGTCCTCGACCAAACTCATCAAGATTGCTCCAATTGGGCAACACTCCGTCTGTGCATTCAAATGTGGGCAGTTTTACAACAAGACTTATGTCTTTGCAGGGATCTATTGCTGGTGGCATAGATTATTTAAGGTTATCTTGCATCCAAAGTTTTAGATCTCGCAACTGCACAGGAAAAGGGCTGATTTCAAAGGCACTGGGATTGGAGTTGAGCAAACCTTTGTTTACTGGCTTTGGTGCCAAGCCAGGAACAACTGTTTTCCCGAGCTGCCACTCATTGTTGATCATAGTCAAAACATCAAACTTGCTGAAACTGTCATTTCGAGTTAGGTGATATATTCCTGACACCCCTGGAGAATTGCAATACTCCCAACAGCATTTGGCCAGCTCAAGTGTTGTGATTCCGTTCCAGTATGCGTCAGTGTAACCTGTTACAGTGTCTGGACTTTTGTTGATAAACCACTCAAATAGTCCTGTTGTGGGTTGTCGCACCTCAGGACCAATAATGCTGGTGCGGAATGTCACATGAGCCATGCTGTGAATTTCGCCAAAAGTTTTGCTTCTGCCATATGTGGATGTTTCTGTAGGCACACAGGTTTCATCATATGGACCACTTGTGCCATCAAACACACAATCAGTGCTGAGATGGATCAGCCGAACCCCTGTTGTTTCCAGCATTGTGCAAAGACGATGAGGAAACCAACTGTTTACCAAAAATGCTGACACAGGATCACTTTCGCAGGCAGCTATCAAAAGCCCTGCACAATTGATGACGTAGTCACACGAGTAACAGAGATTCAAGGTGTTGTGGGTAGTTGGATCAAGGATGTCAAAATAGTTGCTGGCTCCCTGGCGACCAAAAGTCAAAACTTCCGCCCCTCTCATTTTGAAATAACTGGTGATGATATGCCCAGCCATACCATTGGAACCTATCACAGAGACTCTCAAATGAAGCCACCCTTGCGCAACAGAGTTTCCAATTCAGAGTCACTCATTGCTGATTGTGCGCTGCTGAATTCATCAAACTCACTTGGTGATGAGGCTGCGTACGCCTCCAGTAACTTTTGTGAAGGGTTTTCCGGCAGGATAACATAATAGTCCTTGTCAAGTGAGCGTGTGCGCAAGCTTTCGCTACGTCCAACCAACACCTCATGCAGCTTTTCTCCCGGTCTGATACCTGTGTAATTGATTGGTGTTGATCCTTCAAGCCTCATGAGAGTTGAGGCCAGCTGCTCAATAGTGCAACTGGGCATGCGCATCACAAGCGTTTCTCCGCCCACAGCTTTCAATGCTGCCGACAGCAAAAGAATAATGGCCTCGTCCTGTGTGAGAAAGAATCGAGTCATGCGAGGATCGGTAATGCTTATGGGCTGCTTTTTCCTGATACGGTTTAAAAACAGTGGCACAACACTTCCACTGCTCCCAAGCACATTACCGCCTCGAATACAAACAAATTTTGTTTGTGAGTTGTGGCTGTTGGCCTGGATAATCAGTTTCTCACCCACTGCTTTGGTCATTCCATAGAGGTTTACAGGCTCACAAGCTTTGTCACTGCTCACATACACCACACGATCTACACCACAAATTTGACTGGCGTGAATGACATTGCGTGTGCCATCAATGTTGGTTTTGATGGTCTCTTCTGGGTTGCTCTCACAGATTGGCACATGCTTCAGTGCGGCTAGGTGAAACACAATGTCTTGATTTTGCAGGGCTTTTGTGAGGGCTGGGAGATCTCTGACATCACAAAGCACAGTCTTGACTCTGGGATCAGGAAACTCTCTTTTCAAATTCACTTGAGCCAATTCTCCTCGGCTCAACACAGTGATCTCTGCTGGGTTATGTGCGTCGAGCAATTTTTGTATCAACGCCAGTCCCCAACTGCCAGTGCCGCCTGTGATGGCTATACGTTTGTTTGCTAACTCACTGCTGTTGATTTGCATTTGGAAAAATACACCCACGTGGTCAAAGTTTGTTGTATAGCTGCGTAGTCTGCCGGACAAAAACACAGTGCCCAATGCCGGACCAAGATTGGTAGGGAGTGGTTCTTCGGGGATCGTACGTGTAACACCCAAAGGCACTTTTTGCCCCTCTTTCCAACTGTGCCGCCATTTGGTTACCCAGTGTGGGTAGGTTATATATTCACCATTTTGGCGCCACCTGCTTGGGCCGTTTACATAAGTGACCTCTTCTGTGATATAGAGAGCAAGATCGTTCTCAATCAGTCTAATCACATAATCATAGTCTTCGAACCCACCACCTAGATATCGTGTGTCAAGTGCCCCAATTCGCCGAAAGGTCTCTTTGTGTAAACCAAAACATGCAAATCGATATAACCCAACAAATGCATACCCTTCTTTCAAAAGTGCTACAATTTTGGCCACGTCAGCTGGTGTGGGTCGCACCTTATCAGATAGTATGATTACCAACTCAGTGGGACTGCTGGCTACAGCATCATTCACCAGTTTGCTGAAACTGGGATAGCCGGAGCCATCAAAAAATCTCACATTTTCATCTGGGAGACAATTTTGTAAAATCTGGTGCTTGCTGGGATCGTTGCTGATCAGATAGATGCTATAGTCTGTGCTCATGCACTTATGGTATCAAATCACACAGGCAGTGTCAATATCATCACTGCAAGAGTGAACACAGAACAGCATCGTCTTCACACCTGAACCACACAACCATGAATGCACCCTGGCCTGCAAACGCAGTTGTGAAAGTCCACCTGCTGATCAAGGAGTCACCATCAGGTTGACCAAATTGATTGATGCCCCACATCAGCAGGCGCTCATAACTGCCTCTATCAGGAAACCTCAACTCCAATCGATGAGGCCACTGGGCGGGGTCTCGTTTGTCAGCGCGCATCTATCTATGTCCATACCAAACTATAAAGGGCAGCATCTTCGACACGCTCGAACCAAACCAACCAGCCTCTCTCTAGATTGTAAAACAATGTATAACACCCGCCCTCGGTGGTATCCAGCCAATTCGAGCGTTGAGCTCCCAAAAGCTCTTTGAGAAAGTCTGTTGACGACATGTTGTTCAACCACAGTAGACTAGCGTCCCGCAACCTCACTGAGACCCAACTATCAGGAATCTTGTGCAAGGATTGAAGCTTCACTTTTGGCCCTGTTTGAGGTTGAAGATGAGCAGTTTGATAACCATTGTGAAGCGAGAGTAGATGAGGTTTTCGTTCAAGAGCTCTAGAGCTGGCACAACAGGGGCAAGACGCTTGCGCACACTGATGTCCTCCAGCGTGAGCTCTAGTTGCTCAACTGCCTCTAAGGTGCTTATATCACCACGATTGTGTTGGGCCACAATGCCTTGAAGATGCTCGATGAACTCTTCTGCTAGCGGAGGCAGTGAATCTTCACTCACCCTACTTGCCTACCATGAGGTCCACCGTGTTGACCTGCCTGTTACCATCCAACGCCGCATCCAGCACCTGCCCCTTGTGGAACAGCATCTCTGCCATGCGCTCTTCAATCGTGCACTCTGCGACCAAATTATAAATCGTCACACTGTCGGCTTCCTGTCCGATGCGATGCACACGATCTGCGCACTGCTGGATCTCGCCCGGGCTCCACGGCAGCTGGAGAAAAGCCACCGCACGAGCTGCTGTGAGAGTCAATCCAAAACCTCCAGCCGTAATGCCCACCAAGATAACCCGCACCCGAGGGTCGTTCTGGAAGTTCTGCACCGCGTCAGCACGCTCTTCGGGGCTGACGCCACCATAGATAACGCCCACCCCGCCCTGGTATTCCTTGTGCTGCTCCAGCTCACTTTTCACAGTGTCGATGATCTGGCGGTTGTGCGCAAACACCACCAGCTTCTCACCGTTTTCGGTGTAGTCCCTAATCCACTCCACCGCACTGCTGAGCTTGCTGAGCGCAGCCACCTCACGCAGCTTCTGGATGGCCACAATCCGCTCATCACTTTTGGGCACATTGCCGCCCAGTCGGATAATTGCCTCCATGCCACCGCGCCAGTCCACACCCTCAAACGCAGCCCGCACCCGGTCATATTCCGCACGGTCAAACTCCAGCGGGATGGTGCGGAACACCTTGGGTGGCAGATCCTTGAGCACGTCCTGCTTCAGTCGGCGCAGCATGAGATGCTGGCCCAGCAGCGTGTTGAGCTCGTCAAGGTGGCTGCTGCCGGAAAAGTCCCAGCCATGCCCGTTGTTGACAGGATTGGTATAGCGCCACGCAAACTTGTTCCACGTGCTGAACTGCGGCACATAACTCCCCAAGGTGCGCACTGTGCTCCACAGCTCAGCGGGGCGATTGACCATAGGCGTGCCGCTCATCAGAACCACACGCGGCACAGGCTTGCATACCACTCGAGTTTGCCGCCCGCCTCCGCGCACCTTCTCCTCCACCTCGCCTGTGGCAAGCATCATGTAAGCCTTGGTGCGCTTGGCCTCGGGATTCTTGATCTTGTGGCTCTCGTCCACAGCCATGAACTTGAGGTCCAACTCCTCCAGCGCCTCAACGTTGGCGGCGAGGATGTCGTAGTTGATCAGGTAGATGTCACAGCCTAGGGTGGGCCGCTTGCTGTAGACGACGTTGGGATGCCGCTCTGCACGCTGAGCAAGGGCAGCCTTGCTGTAGGTGGTGCCCACCACGTTGACTCGGTAGCGGGTGCCCGTCATTGCCACAATCTCGTTTCGCCAGTTCAGCTTGAGCGTGTTGGGTAGCACTACCAGCATGGGGAACAGCTGGTTCTTGTGAGCATAGGCCATCACCTCTACCGTCTTGCCCAGCCCCTGCTCCTCGGCCAGAAGGCCCGTACCCAGCTGGCTTTCCAACCACGCCACTGCTTCTGCCTGGTAGTCCTTGAGAGTGAAGTTGAAGCCCTCGAGCTGGGTAACCCGGGGGATGCTGTTCAGCAAGGCTTCCACACGCGGGTCAACCTTGAGGTTGTGCTTGGTGCTGAGACGCAGCACCTTGCGAGCATTCTCAACCGAAGCGGGCACAGTCAACATGCTAGCTCTCCTTCCTACCCGCGCATTATAGCAGAGCAGGCAAGGCTGTCAACCCAAAATCTACAGGTTTATTTGATAAGTGAGCAGAAGTTGACTCCTCTGATGAAGATTGAGATAGCCCGAGGCAAAATATGTGGATTTGTGGCCCCTAGCTGTCATAAGGTTTACGAGCCTACGAGCCTCGTGCTCAGCTAGGCGGTCAGCCATTACGTAGCAAACACCGTTGTCGTCTTGGCGAATCACAAGATATGTCACCGCTTCAAAAGCTCCTCCACGCTGGGTCCTTCTTCAAAATCCACACGCTCGCTATAATATCCATTTGACGTACCATACCAGCGCAACGTCACACTGCCCTGGATTGTGGCTAGCTCATAAAATGTCCAGGTTTCTGTGTCCCCATACTTGAGCTTGCCCTCGTTCACTCGCTCTTCTGCCACAAGGATAGGGGCACCTACGAGATCATCCAGCTCGCCCACCAGCTCTTCAATCTCCACCTGCTCGCAGCAGTCCTGCTGGTGATACATCCTCCACCGCCGCCCACACTCGCTGAAAAAGGTGAGCACGTCGGGCTGAGATTCGCGTTCGATCCTAGTCAGTGTGACCCCTAGCATGCTGCCAATCTCAGAGGTTCTCCAACCCATGTGTTCCATCAGTGCATCATCCCCAAGTAGAGGTCTTCTTCCTCATCATCATCCATCATTTGTGTGAGATGAAACAGGTCCATGTGTTCGGGCCAGATGGCAGTGCAGCGTGGGCAGATCTTGTCAGCCCACCCGTTGCCTGGTACTGGCTCACTACATACCACAAGCTCCTCACACTTGCCGCACCAGCGCCGCTTGTCGTCAAAAATTGTGCCATGCGGAGTAGGCATGTCTACAAAGACCTCTGCAAGTAGAGCCCTATCAAAGCCTTCAGGTAGTGAGTACATGCTTAAACTCCTCAAGAATTGCGAGATTATCAACGCTGATGATGATCTCATCACCAGCTAGGGAAACATTCTGCCCCTCGTTCAGGGCAAGATGCATACGACTTTCAAGTAGCTTCTCACTTACCTTGTCAGCGTATTCAGTGAAGCGAGATTCCACTTCAAAACCAAAACGCTTGGCTACGTCTAGGATGGGAAAGATGCTGGTCTCATTTACAGCCACCGTCCACAGCTTGCGAGCAGGGTCCCAAGTGGGCCAAAACTTCACACCCTTGTGAACTCCCCGGAGATTTTTGATTGCTGCTACAATCTCCGGATCATATCGGAACTGAAACACAGCCAGCTTGTCCTGGCTGGTCAGTGTGCGATCGTTGTGAGGCTTGTCTGCAGGTACATCGGCCTTGGGAGCAAGAGGATCAAGCGGCGCCATCTTGAACACAGGCTGCTCGAGAAAGTTCTTGACCACATCAGCGCCACCTAGCTGACGATGGTATTTCTGCACCAGCTTGAGCGCACCCTGCGCCTGCTTGACCGTATAGGGCCGACCCTGCTGAGCACGCTGGGCGAGGCTGTGACCAAACTCTGTGTCCGCACCCGAAAAGCCCTGCCCATCATGCTGCACCGCGCCGTCACAAACACCTGCAAGAGACATAATCATGCCCTCAACAGTGTGGGCCGCTTGGGGATCAACACGCCAGTTCATGTTCAACTCCTGTGCTCTCCCCGTCAATATAGCGGTTTTTTCAGGGCTGTCAACCAGTTATTGGTAGCCCATGAGAATGATACTGCCTGCACAGGCAAGGGCATACACATACATCATAACCCTGCGCCAATTCCATGTGCCCACAGTGAGAAACAGTTGATATACGGCGTAGGCCCAAGCTGCCACAATCACCAGTTCGGGCAGGAAAAAGCTCAATTCAATCAATGAGTTCATTTGTGTGTAGCCTCCCAACTGTCCGCGAGATGCTGCTCGAGCTTTTCGGGATCAATCTCGGGCAAGTCCTTGAGACGCTGGATCTCGTTCTTGAGCTTGACAATGCGTTCAGCACCAACCCTGTCCAGTGCTGCAAACTGATGCAAGAAGCTGGCGGGAACTTTTGCATACTGATTCTTGCTGCACCAGTCACGTAGCCAACGGTCTCGAAAGCGCAGGCGTGCCATGATCTCAATGTCACTTTTCTTGCGCAACTCCTCAACCAGCTCATCTACAGTTGGCTCAGGTGGCTCTTTGGAGAACAGCTTTGACATGAAACTCATCATGCTACACCTCGTGTGCTATTGCCTCTCGCTTATAGCACCAGGTATAAGCACAGTCAACTTAGATTTTCCAGGGCACACTGTCAGAGAACATGGTGTGAAAGATGGCTTGACGCACAAAAAGACCATACCGCATCTGCTGGAAATACACAGCACGAGGATCTGAGTCAATCTCACTGGGCAGCTCATCCACACGAGGAAGAGGATGCATGACAATGCTAGTGGGCTTGGCATGCCTAAGTTGGCTCTGAGTAAGCCGGTATGTGTCAAGCTGTTGATGCAAACCAGGTGCCAGCCGCTCCTTTTGAACTCGTGTGACGTATATGACATCTACGTCCCCAATGCAGTCATTTAGGTTGTTGAGTTGATGATCCTCTGGCTGGGTCAATTCAAAGGGCATTTCCAAACCTTTGGGGCTCACCAGATACAAGGAGACATCAAAATGGCGCAGCAATCGGCTGAGGCTGTGGACAGTGCGCCCGTGACGTAAGTCGCCCATCAAACACACCCGGATCTTCTTGTGCAATCCCACATGGCGCTGAATGGTATAGAGATCTAGGAGTGCCTGGGTAGGATGTTCGCCCACTCCGTCGCCAGCGTTGATAATAGGCACAGGACTAACAGAGGCAGCCAGCTCACTCGCTCCCTTTTCTGGATGGCGTAGCACAATTACATCACTGTAGCTCGCTAGAGTGCGTATGGTGTCCTCGAGATTCTCACCCTTGCTTACTGAACTGAAGCTTACATCATTGATGGGAATCACAGCCCCGCCAGCACGAATCATAGCTGCGTAGAAGCTTGAGCTGGTGCGTGTGCTGGGTTCGTAAAACAAGTTGGTGCTGATGCGTCCTTGTAGTGTAGGGGCTAGTATGCCCCTCTCAGCGTGCTCAACCACCATGAACAAACGCTGGATGCTCACTGCGTCAAACTGTGTGACACTCAATAGGTGAGGAAGGGTCATTGGGAAGGGCTTTCGGGTTCAGGGTAAGGTCCTTGACTGAAGCTGTACCAGTCAGGAGTCAAAGGCAGGGTATTGGCTAGAGTGGTGGCACGAGCTCGGGTGAGTGCCTCGTCTCTGTTGCTGAAGATAAGTGTATGGAGTAGACAGGGCTGTTGGCCTCTTACAGCTTCCCAAATCTCCACACGATATTTCACTGTGCGTTCACCACATGTCCAATGAGATAGCAGGGTTGGTCGTTGGACCACAAATGTTCTGTGACCTTGGAGGGCTGGTTGGTTACCAAACACATGCCAATTCCCATGTTGAACACCTGGCTCATCTCAAGAGGGGACACATTTCCTGTGGACTGCAACCATTTGAACACATCAGGCACTGCCCAAGTTGCCGTTTGCTGGAAGGTTAGGTCACGTGGCAATACACGCTGGAGGTTGCTCACCAAACCACCACCAGTGATGTGGGCAGCGGCATGTAGCCAGTTTTTTGCGTGTAGCTCAAGAACTGTTTTGACGTAGAGTAGAGTGGGTGTAGCCAAAACCTCGCCAAAGGTTTTGGCTATGTCCCAAGGCACAGGAGAGTCAAGAGCTGTCTCAGACTCTTGAAGAATTTTTCTCACTAGGCTGAAGCCATTGCTGTGGACACCACTGCTGGGCAAGCCAATAACAGCATCTCCTACAGCCACATCACGTGGCAGCAGCCGATTGCGCTCTACAGCACCAACGGCGAAGCCCGCAACATCAAAATCCCCGGGTTTGTAGATGCCTGGCATCTCGGCCGTTTCGCCCCCTGTTAAGGCGCAACCAGAGGCTCGACAGGCTTGGGCAATCCCTTCAATGAGCTGGATATGCTCATCTGGGTCCAGCCTGTTTACGCTGAGATAATCCAAGAAGTAGAGAGGGGCTGCCCCTGTGGTAACCAGGTCATTCACACACATGGCCACAAGATCTTGGCCCAGCCCCTTCAATCCCACACCTGCTTCCCGCACCAGTGTGAGCTTTGTGCCTACGCCATCAGTTGTGCTTACCAAAAGTGGATCGCGCATGCCGAGGCTGTTGAGGTCAAACACAGCACCAAATCCACCAATGGATCCGACTACACCTCTGCGATGCGTTGATTGAGCCAAAGGCTTGATGCGCTCAACAAACTCGTCACCAGCGTTGATGTCAACGCCTGCCTCTTGATACTTGCTCATGGAATTATTATGCAAGGCCCGTTGGGCTCAGTCAAACAGTTTCGCCCATGGGCACATACGCTAGGATGCTGACGCCAGCAGCCCGGGCAGCTTGCGCTCTGTGGTTGCCGTCAATTACGCTGCCTGTAGGCCCCATTATCACAGGATCCACCTGCTCTCCGCGCTCCAGGCGAGTTTGAATCCTCTTCACCAGCTCATCATCGAGTTGGATCACACGCCGGAAGGGATCATCAGGAACTGTATCGCCACAGTGGTCTGGAAACGTTTCAGGCTTGAGCATTTTGATGCCCCAGTTTTGGCTCTGAATCCACTGGACCATTTCATGATTTGTAGGTGCCTCGTGGTGCATGCTTTTGTAGAGAGTGAGCAGTTCCTCGCCAGTAATACTCTCAACTAGCACCTTTTTTGGTGACAGAAAATCACTTGCTCTCACGTTGGTTTCCTCTTTGGTTCTCCTATTTACGACGATAGAGGCTGGGTTTACGGGTTCATCACCCCGCCAGCCTCTCATCAACGCGAACTGGGTTTACAGGGTTGGCCCTACCAGTTCCGGAGCTTATTCGCCAACCAGCTCGCGCTCAGCGTCGACGCCAAACTCCTGATCCACCGCAGCCATCAGCTCACCAACACCTGCCTGCTTGGCAGCCTCGCGAGCCGCACGCTCAGCAGCCCGCTTCTCTCGCTTCCGGGCCGCATCCTTGGCGCGCTTGGCAGCCAGCCGGTCCTGCGTGCTGGTCTGCTTGGCAGCCTGCTCCTGTGCAGCCTTCAGCGCCCGCTCCTGCTCCATGAGCTCAACAGCCTTGCGCACCTGGTTCTTGGCCGGCACAACAGCAGCCACACCCCGCATCTTCATGAACGCCACCGCCTCGGCGCGCGTCATGGGCTGCGGGAGCCGCTCGAAGCTGATGTCCGTGTGCCCTGCGCGGCGCAGCACGCCTTCACGCACCTTGATGCTGCCGTTGCACACGCGGAAGGTAAGCACCCCGTTAGCGCGGCTGACCCCAACAATCTCAAACTGCTTCGTGTTCATTTTGTAGCGTCCTCTATTGCGTTGCCTACATCCGCATAATAGCAGGATCTTGGCTGCGGTCTACCACTTTTTTCCAAAAATGTGAACTTTTTTGTGGCTATACCTCAGAAACCATTCTGGATGCCACAAGGGACAGTGCCCGCGGGTAAATCAAGTGCTCTTGAACCAAAACCCTCGCACCGAGAGAGTCTTCGGTATCGTTGGGCAAAACGGGAACCTTTGCCTGAAGGATTATGGGCCCTGCATCAAGCTCTGCTGTCACCAGGTGTACGGTGCAGCCATGTTCCTTGTCTCCTGCCTCTAGTGCTCGCTGGTGAGTGTTTAGGCCAGGGTATGCGGGCAAGAGACTGGGATGAATGTTGAGTATGCGGTTTTCCCATCGTTCCACAAACCAGGAAGTCAAAATCCTCATGTAACCTGCCAGCGCAATCAGCTCAATCTTTTGCTCTACCAACAGAGAGTGGATACTTTCTTCTTGTGCCTGTCGCCTGCCCTTATACCAAGCATTGGGAAAGATGGCAGACGGCACCCCATGGTCTTGAGCCAGTTTGAGTCCACCTGCCTCTGCATTGTTGCTCACAACCAACTTGCTCTCATAAGAGCACTTTTCTTCACTTTGGGCTTTGAGCAAATTGCCAAGATTGCTCCCCCGGCCGCTTATGAAGACTGCTGTTTTGATTTTTGTCATTTGTCTAGTGTTTCCTTAAAATAGGCCCATGTTTTTTGCAGCCCTTCTTCCAATCTTACTTTGGGATTCCAACACAAAAGTTGCTGGGCTTTGGATATCTCAGCTTGACGCTGTTTGGGATCATCAACAGGTAAAGGAAAATGAAACACCTTGCTTTCTGTAGCTGAAATCGATAGGATCTTTTGAGCCAGATCCTTAACGGAGATTTCTTGTGGATTTCCTAGATTCACTGGTTGTGGGCCTGCTATAGAGCTTTCCATCAACGCCATCAGGCCTTCAACTAGGTCGTCAACATAACAAAAACTTCTGGTTTGGGTCCCTGAACCATAGATGCTGATGGGTTGGCCCCTCAAGGCCTGCACAATGAAATTGCTCACAACCCTGCCGTCATCTACTGCCATTCTAGGTCCATATGTGTTGAAAATACGTGCAATACGGATGTCAACATTGTGCTGCCTGTGATAATCCATGAACAAGGTTTCAGCAGCACGCTTGCCTTCATCATAACAGGCTCTTGGTCCCAGAGGATTTACATTTCCCCAATAGCTTTCAGGTTGAGGATGGACATGAGGATCGCCATACACTTCGCTGGTGCTGGCTTGAAGTATCCTACTCTTTGTGCGTTTTGCCAATCCCAAAAGATTGTAGGCGCCTAGCACACTTGTTTTGATGGTTTGAATTGGATCACTTTGGTATCTTTTGGGGCTGGCAGGGCAAGCTAGGTTGTAAATTTCATCAACCTCAACGTACAGTGGGAAACAAACGTCCTGTCGTATGACCTCAAAATTGGGCTGGCTCAACAAATGTTGAATGTTACCTCGTGATCCTGTTACGTAATTGTCTACACACAACACATGATGTTTTTGTGCCACAAGCCTTTCGCACAAATGGCTGCCCAAAAATCCAGCCCCGCCGGTTACAAGTATTTTTTTCATATGGGAATCTCCTGAACTGATTGTAACAGGAGGCGGCGCTGGATCCTAAATCAGAAGGGGCGTAGTATAAACTGGACGCACATCAGCACCATTGGGAATGGTGTAGATTTTGGTCAATAGGTCAATCATGCCCATGACCTTGCGATCATCTCCTTGAGCGATCCGTTGCATCACATTCTTCCGGCATTGCTGGGGATTGTTTTCAAAAAAGATCCATTCAACACTGGCTTGATACCATTCCCAAATGACTCCTTCTGCCAGTGGCCGAGTGGTGGGCCTACAAAAATGGGGATCAGTCACAATGAGATGTTTGATATATGCTGAGCCAAATGGGCCCACAAGATCATCTGTGCTGGTGATGTCGTCTACATACCACACGTCAACTGGATCATACTGGCTTGCCAAGCTTTGGGCTAGATGTGTCTTGCCACTGCCAGGCAAACCAGCAATGAAAGTCACACGCACTAGATCAACCCTCGAGTGACCATCTCCCTGTAGAGCGCCTTATAGCTCACCGTCTTGGTGCCCTTGGTGGTGTAGTTGCCATAATACTCATAGTCGGTGTAGCTGTCTCGAGTGACCACCGCACTCACCAGTTCGCGATACTGCCGCAGTGTGAGAGTGGGGCAGATCTCTTCAAGGAACTGGTCCAGCAACTCAAGCTCGGGTTCAGGATCACTGCTCACAGCTTGGTCAGCACTGTCTCCCCAACAGTTGCCACCACATTGTCCACCAGTGACCCACTCCACCTGGTAGTAGCCCTCAGTGCCCCATGGCCAACAAATGTGGTCCTCACCCTGCCAAGTGCCAGCAGTGCTGAACACCAGCCGCACATAGCCATCAAACTCTTCTCGGGTCATGCTCATGCTAGCCTACTCCCACACACTTTGGTCTCTCTAGACGGACGCTGGCCCACACGCTGAAGTGGTGTTGTATTACAAAGGTTCGATAATGGTCAAGACGAAGCTGCAATTCCCGCTGCACTTTCCTCATAGCGCCCCAATGCGTTCGAGCCTCCACTCTGCGCTCATCCCGATGCAACACTTGGCCCATAGGGGCTTTGAACTCCAGCGTGACCAACCAACTCCGCTTTTCAAACACCCTTATCGCTCCAGCACATAAGGCTTGTTCCACCGACCAATAGCAATATCGATGAACCATCCACGATCGAAGTAATCCGTCTGGACATCGCTGCGATCCCAGTTGCCTTCGTTCATAGCGTTCAGCAACTCCTGGAGGCACTTTTCTGCACGTCCGGAAAAGTGGCTCCCAATGTGATGCACATTCACATCAATGTGATCTGGGACTCCAGTGGGCTGATGTGCAGTGGGGCGGCGTGCATGTTCAGCAGTCCACTTGTCATACCAATTCTGGCAGAAATCAATGCTGCCGGATTTGATGCTCAGCACCAAGGTGCTGTGATTGCGCACACTCAGCGTGCCCTTGATCTTATACTTGCTCAGCACACGCTTGACAGCAGGAGCGATCTCATTCTTGCGAGCTTGGTTCATGTAGGCCATATCACCGTGTCCCTCTTGTGCAAACTCAATATAGCACCAGCTTCAAAGCCCTGCAAGCACTTTTTCTGCCTCGTCAGGCCGGAGACGCATGTTTTCCACGCGGATCATCGCCACAAATTGTTCACAGACCGCATCATAAGCCTGGGTGAGAGCACCATGCGTCCACATGGGATGCAGGGCATCAGTCCTCTTGATGATGACCCAGCCATCCTCGTCCACTGTGATACGATAGACGTAATCTTCACGCTCCAGCTCATACGTGGTAGTGAGCACTTTGAGCTTGCTGAGGTGTGACATAAGAGAGACGCTCATCAACCCTACTCCTCGTTTGTAGCCGCACTATAGCACAGTTTGAGCAGACGTCAACCCAAAGACTCAAGCTCAAGCCAACTGTCTTCATTGCCAAAAGCTTTCACTGAGAGAATTGTGCCATCATCAAACTGGAACACTATCCACTCATCACCGTATCGGGTGATGCTCTCCACAGTGCGACCCACAAACTTCTTGAGCTCTTCATCCCACATCTGTGTGTTCCTAGATTAGGATAACGTAGTGCCCGGCAGCGTAGGTGACAGAGTCGGGCTTGTCTTCGTCATCCATGTGCTGGTCATACTCGTCCTCCTGGATCAATCGGAGGTCTGGAGTGCCATCCTCAAAGTCCGTGGTGCAGTCCCAGTTGCCGTGGTAGAGCTGCTCGTCAAACAGCTGAGCAATCTCCGCACGCTTGTGGCTGTAGTCATAGCCTGCTTCCTTCAGGCTCTGGATCACCTCATCAGCTTCCTGGAGGCATGGGGAGACAGAAGTTTGCGTGTTCATGTTTGCTACCTCAGTGCTGCTGGTTGCTGTGGTGGGTGTGGCTGTTACGCCACAGCCTCCTCGCCAAAGTCGTCGTAAATGCAATCGTAAATGCGTTCCATGATCTCTTCAGAGGCATCATCACGATGCAGGAAGTGTTCCGCAGCAATCTCGTCATACAGGTTCTCTAGGTAGTTGTGCTCCTCGTTGGTGCAGCCTTCACCATAGGCCACCGCATCATAGATATCGATCTCGTCCGAGAGGATCTTCCGCGCCAGTTCAGTGCTGATACCCATTGTAACCTTCTTTCCTGTTGTGCAACCAGCCCCTGCTGCTTGCGTGCTCACATATTAGCAAAGTTTTGGTTTCGGTCAACCAGTTTTTTTCGGGATTATGCCACAATCCAGGGCATTAGATCTTCTCGCAAGATATACTCGCTGCCATCATAGTCATGCACCACAAACCGGATGCCCTCAGGGATCCACGAAACAGCGAGCTGACGCAGACCGTCAGTGAGGAAATCCTCACCATAGGCTAGGGCGAGATAGGTTTCAATTTCTTTCAGTTGGCTTTTGGGTTTTCCTGCCAAAACCCAATCTACCACTGTTTGGTCAGTTAGGCAGGAGGGAAAGCCGGGGTCATACCAACATGATCCAAAGCCAGGGCTGTAGAGCACAGCCACATGCCCATCTCTCAAGAGCTTGCTCACGTCAGCTGCTCCAATAAGATTCACTGGCCACGCTGCAATGCCAGGGCGTGTCAGCACGCTCGAGCACAGTGGAACCCGTCATAAGATTAGTGACCTCTCGCATGGGCACCTGTGCCTTGTATGTTGCCTCGTCCATAACCTCATAGTCGGAGCGAGGATACTTTTTGCCTGCGAGATAGGCGTCCATATCAATTTTGGTCAAGCGGGTCATCGCCGCTTTGGCAGCACGCTCAGTGTTGTAGGTTTCCCGCCGGGTGCGCGGATGCTTCACCAGGCAGCGGGTCTTGAGATCAACAACCACAAAGTGCATAGCACAACTCCTCTTTTGGTAGCGCATACTAGCTGAAGGCTCTTGCTCTGTCAAGAGTTGATGTCAACGCTCAACCATTGCTCTTCAGTGCCGCGAGCCAAAACCTCTAGCTTGCTCCCGTCGTCAAACTCAATGACGAGATATTTGTCGCCGCTCATTTCGGCCCCAACTACAGTGCGCCCATTCAACTTGCTGAGGTCGTCCATCTCTCTAGCTCCTTGTTTGCAGCGCCATTATAGCACAGGACCCGGGACTGTCAATCAGAAAAATCACTCATCGAGCCACACCACTCTGGTTCCCAGCGGGCCAGCTCTCGATCTCGCAGAGAACGCTGCCGATAGCGCACACACTCCGGAGAATGCCAGAAAGCCAAGGCCTCTTGCTCGGTCTCGAAGAGACGGTTCATGTTGTGGTTGGCACCGATACCCACATCCTTGAGATGCATAGAGCGCCGGAAAGACCGCCCTTCATCGTAGTACTCAATCACCTCTACCGATTTGAAGGTGATATTGTCCAGAACCTCAGTATGCACCTCACTCAGCACCTGGATCTTTTGTGCTGAGCAATCCAGGTGGCCATACACATGCCACAGTTCACGGCCCACAGTCAGCTGATTTTCATGAGAGATCATAGCATTTTTCCTCGTTTGCAAGGGCATTATAGCACGGCTAGCATAGCTGTCAACCAGAAAAGTCACTCATCGTCGAGCACTTCCACAGTGACTCGCACTCGCTTGTTCAGCAACTGAGCCATCTCAGCATGCTCGCGCTGATCATCCCAGCTCTGCAAGCGCACAAACAGCCCTGTTTCACTACTGGTGGCAAACTCCGCAATCTGTGCCTGCCCTCCGTCCTCCACCTCTACAGAGGTCTCGTGGCTGGCAATCAGTCGCCGCTTGCCTGCTGCATCTCGTTCAGGCACAACAACTCTTGTCCAAGTGAACTTCATGCTAGCACCATGTGAGTTGAAACAACAAGGCTATATCAGGGTCTCGAAACTTGAACTCCAAAGGACGATGCTTGTAACACCAGTCACCCTTGTAGACTCCAGCATGAGTGTTACACCACCGCTTGGCCTCTTCATAAACAGTGTATGATCCTCGCCCCTTGCGAGTCCACACGACTGAATGCCAAGTTTTCTGCGGCGTTTGAAACGCCTTGCGGTTGATGGTCACTTTTCCCCCTAGTAGCCGTCAGCGTTGCGACGCTCGTCACGTTCACCTTCTCGCCGGCTTTCCTCCCGAATGGTCAGCATGCGATCGTAGATGCTTTCGACGTAATAGGGATTCTCCCGTTCCCAGCTGAAAGTGCGGGGCATGCTGTTGAGCTCACGGCAGGCAGCTTCAGCCTCCTCCCGCTTGAGGTAGACACTGTCCGGCATGCCAGTGTCAAAGCTATAGGGATCAGTGTGGATATAGACCACGACCCAAAGCTCGCTCGTGTTGATTGACATGCAGGTTTCCTTGCTTGCTATGGGCTTTATAGCAGAACTGATCTGGATGTCAACCTAGTTGTTTTTGAAACTCTGCTCTAGAGCAGCCAGCTCTTCTGGCGTGAGCTTTTGGCGAGCCTGCTCCAGCAACCGCTGTTCCTTGCTCAAGCGAGGCCGGGGATTCTTGGCGCGACGAGCAGCAGCCGCATCCAGCTTTTTGACGCGAGCCCTCCACTCTTTCTCACTCTCCAACTCTTTCCATGCAAGATACACTGACGTTTCATCATACCAGCTGTCAAGAACCAATGCAGCACCTTGTTGCAGCTCAGGTAGGTCCTCCAGACGGTAAGGACCGCTGTGTTGGTCAAGATCGCGACGACGTTGAATCGTGCGCCGGTCTCTAGAATTGGGCTTGCTCACCGCTTGTCTCCATACAGCTCTAGGATAGCCTGTGCCACACAAACAGCCTGCTCGCGCCCCATGAAGAAGCGAGCGTCAATCTTGCCCTCGCTGTTGACATCTCGAATCTCCATGCCATCAAGACCGTCAGCGTCCGGGCCCACATAAAAGTAGCCGCCAGTGTCCTCATCATAGACCTTGATCACACGCTCGATGGTAAACCGCTTGTTCATGGGACGGATCTCCTCATATGGGGGAAGGGTGGGAATGGAGCCTTGGCAGCCACGCTGTCGGCACCACATGCTGTCACAGTCTGGGCACTCGTTTGGCATTATCAAGGACCTTGCTCTACACCCTCACTATAACACACTCTGCGCAGGTGTCAACCAGAAAAATCATTCTCTATCGCCTTCAGCCAACAACATTTCGGATAGAGGCCTCCAATCAGGCTTGGTAGTGTAGCAGTGGACCAGCCACTGGCCTTGGGAGTAGAGGTAGGTGTATTCCTCACCAATCCTCAGCAAGGCCTCTCTGGTGGTATGAGTTTCGCTACCCACATCCGTCTCGCCCCGATCTCGGCCATATGCATTGCACTGATCACCAAACGCCTTGTCAAAATCATGCGCCTCACCAATCTCTGAACCCAGCACACTGATATCACCTAGTGCCATAAGCTCGCGGATCTTGCTTTCTTCTTGATAGTGAGTTTGTAGGATATATCCATTGTTATCAAGATAACCGTCCCAGTGACAGTAAATGCTTTCGATAGTGCCATCGGGATTTTCGATGCCAATGCGGCTGCGGGTGGCCATAATCTATTTCCTTTGTTTTGCGAGATTTAAGGCACGCGGCAGTCGCGTGCCCAGCCAGTGTGCATGACATTGCACACCACAGTGGTGTGGTTGGTTTTGACGATGGCCAACACACTTTCAGCCTGACTGGTGCTGGTGGCTGTCTTCTCACCCGACTCATTACACAGCAGCTTGACGCGGATGATCTCGCTGCCTGGGATGACTTCTCCCACCTCACACCGTGCGTCACTGGTTCGCACCCGAGTTTCATTGCTGGCGTGGACCATGGCAAACAACAGGAGACTGGTGATAGCCATCACAACTGCCCCGCCCATTGGGGGTATGAGAAAGCTGCCGTTTCGGATGATGCTAAACATTGTTGTTGTCCTTGATGGTGATGGTGGGGCAGAAACGCTGTTTGACGCCCTTTAGATAGCGACCAAACACCTGTAGGAATGTGGGCGCACGCTGAGGAGCTTCTTTGACTGCACTGCTGGTCTTCCTTGCCACCCAACGGATTGCCGCAGGTGCTCCCATAACAGCCGTTGCCACCGACCCAGAGGCAACCAACACACCTACAATAAATACCAGGCTCATGGCCACCGTTGTGACATTGAACAGCAGGAAGGGTGCCACCAGCAGCACAAATACCACCCATGCCCACACAGCCAGGTTTAGCAGGGCCACCACTGTGCCCAGCAGGATTGTGCGGAAGAAGGTGCACAGGTCAGTGCCCTTGTTCATGGCCCTCTCTACTCGTCGACTGGCGTGTCCGGGATTGAGCCACTGGTCCAGAATCCGGCAGTTCCATAGGAACCACTTCACATACCATTGATCACTGTTGAGTTGCACAGTTACTCTCCTGTCAAAATGTCTTGAATCATTGCCTTGACCTTATTTTGATTGGCTGCCTGTCGCCAATTGTAGTCCACAAAGCTCAAGGGTAGGCCACCGTGGCCAAACCTAGCTGCTAAGTTGCTCAATACCTCGCTAGCGAATTTGACATTGGCCCAAGTTTGTTCATTGCTGGCACCATTGTTGTGGCAGGAGAACACCTCAAAAATCATCTCACGCACAGCGGCCAAGTATTCTGGGTCAACATCATCTGGCACTTGGCTCATTCGGCTGTAGGCACAAAGAGGATAGATGCTTTTGGGTGACGCGACATTTTTGAGCACAGGATTTAGGTAGTGGCTCCATGACACAAGTGCAAGGTCACTGGCATTTTCTACAGTGAACCGGACCCTTGTGCTCTCCTGCTCAATCATCACCCGATAGCGAGCCAAAGTAGAGGCATCCATCTCGTTGGCATCTTCCTCAAGCCTCTCTCTCATCCACTTGGTGCTTTCTGCAGCCAGCTGTTCAACAGTGGGCAGAGGCGACTCATCAAAAATGCTCACAAGCTGTCCATCCTGCCACTCCATGCCATTGCCAATCACACAAAACCAGTGCTCCAGCACGTCGGTGCGGCAGCGATAGAGAGTGGGATAGCGTCGAATGCTGTCTGCAATGCGCTTGTTGATCAGGCTCATGTTCTCACCTCTTGCGTGTCAGTAGGCATAGTAGCACACACATAGATTGTGTCAACCAACAGGCACAAAATTGGCGTTGTCATCTAAGCGGTATTGGACATCAGGAAGGATACCATCTTCTCCTACATATGCAACCGCAAGGCGTATCCGATGGTTGCTGTCTTCATAGTAGAGCTGGAGCATGCCACGTTCCCCGGCAGATACGATCCCGCCAATGCCTGCTATCGCTTGACCGCCTTCTCCTGCGATTGCTGTGCCCATTACACCCGCTGTGGCAGTGCCATAAATTCCTGTTTTGGCAGTGCCATAGGCACCAGCATGGGCATGACCATAATCTCCAGCTGTGGCATGTCCGCGAATGCTGGCTATTGCAGTGCCGGATTTTCCTGCTGATGCAGTCCCGTGCGCACCTACCTCTGCCTTGCCATAATCACCCGCGCTTGCTACCAACGTGCTCATTTGTCAGTCTTTCACTGTTGTATCCGCACAATACACTGAGAACAGTGTGTGTGTCAAGAAAAAAGTGGTCTGAGAGACGGATTCAAGGTGCTGTGACTTCCCACACAGCCTTGAGCGTGCGGCGCATCTGACGATCTAGATCAACCTTTGGCATGAGGGCGCTCCAGGCTGAGTTGATGGCCTCTTGTCAATCATCGCCCTTGCCTGTCTGCTGAATCACTTGATCAACCTCCAGCCGCAGACTCAGTCGAGGACGCAGGGTCTTTACATCTGGCCGAGAAAGTAGATTGAGAAAAAGAGTAGACTTTTTGTTTTTGGCCGCATAGTTGAGAAGTCGAACAATTCGCTTGTTAGCCTCGGTGAGATCACTACCTACCAAAAAAGGAGTCATCTTCAGGTAAGTGAGAGAGCACGTGTGCTGATCTGCATCATTTACTGGCTGTGGCCAAAAACCTAGACCATATCCATATCCAAGATACGTTTTCCATGGTGCAGGAGTGGGCATTTCAAAACCGGTCATTTGTCAGTCTTTCCCTGTTATATCATTACAATAACACAGACGTAGATTGTGTCAAGACGGTTTCAGCTGATGCCTCGAAGGACCTTGTCAATCTGTTCGCACTGGTCTGCCAGCTCACTCAACACGGTTGTGAATTGCTCTCGATTTTTTTTCATCACAGCCTTGAGCCAACTTGGTCATATACTGACCAAGCTCAACTATTCTGTGGTTGCACGCTGCCAATGCAACCACAGAGTCTTGATGG
>JACCDG010428382.1_pt1 | contig 31911 bp, 30 predicted proteins | sample 7442471 | NCBI WGS metagenome assembly JACCDG01 (sample SAMN15323444, study PRJNA562643) | freshwater metagenome | isolation source: river surface water | place: USA:Blue River Watershed | collected 2017-08-17 | reverse complement strand
CGGCGATGTGCCGTTCACATGCGATGTCACCGCGGCGGTGGCAGACGGTTCTAGTGTCAATCTCCATCGACTGACATTGTCGACGCAGTCGGGCACTCATGCGGAGTGCTCGCGGCATGTCAGAGATGATGCAGTCGATTTGGCGGCGTTAGATCTCGGCGCTTTCATGGGCGCTTGCGAGTTGCGCGATGTTAGCGGTAAACAACACGTCAACTCCGAGGGGGTAATCTCGGCGTCGGCGGTACTCGATCGTTTGCCATCGCGACTGGAGCGATTGGTGCTGCGCACTTTCGCTAACCCTGAGTGGAATGTGTGGCCTGCTGGATTTCGCGCGCTTGAGCCAGAGTTGATAGAGGCTATTGCAGCGCGCGGCTGCCGCTTGATTGCTACCGACGCCCCATCAATCGATCCCGAGACATGCAAGCTGCTTCGCTCCCATCACGCCTGTCATCGTGCTGGCATGGCTATTCTCGAGGGGGTCGTTCTGGATGGCATTCCGGAAGGGCGGTATGAACTGATCGCTCTGCCGTTGCCGATACTCGGTATTGAAGCAACACCCGTGCGCGCGGTGCTGCGCGAGTGGCAGTGATGTTGCCGCTTAGTCGAGCCGACTGCATCGAGAGGGATAGGCTCGATCCGTTATCGGCGCAACGTGCCTTGTTCCGACTTCCCGCGGGAGTAATTTATCTCGATGGCAATTCACTCGGAGCTTTGACGATTGCCGCCGAGCGTCGTGTGGCGCAAGTGATGCATGAGCAATGGGGTGTGGATCTCATTTGTAGTTGGAGTGATAACGGCTGGCTCGATTACCCCGCACGATTAGGCGATCGAATCGCACCCTTGCTAGGCGCCTCGAGCGGCGAAGTCCTGGTGTGCGATTCAACCTCGGTAGATCTTTTCAAGCTCGCCGCGGCAGTCGCTTTGCAGCGTGGTACTCGGCGCAAGCTCGTCACGGAGCTTGGCAACTTTCCCACCGATCTGTACATTTTGCGAGGACTCGCACAGCTCGTTCCCGAGCTTGAAGTCGTCGCGGTTCCACGCGAGCAGTTGTCGGCGGCGATCGACGAAGAAACGCTACTCGTCGTGCTTACCCATGTGCATTACCGAACCGCCGAGATGTATGACCTTGCGGCGATGACTGCGCATGTGCACTCGGTCGGTGCCCGCATCATTTGGGATCTTTCTCATTCAACTGGCGCTTTGTCAGTCGATTTGAGTACAGCTAAAGCAGACTTCGCCGTAGGCTGTACCTACAAATATTTGAATGGGGGTCCGGGCGCGCCGGGGTTCCTGTACGTAAGAAGGGATTTACAGGCTGCGCTGCAGCCGGTGTTGAGTGGTTGGCTAGGTGACGCACGCCCGTTCGAGTTCTTGGATGACTACTCACCGGCACCGGGTATCGATCGGCATCGCTGCGGAACTCCACCGGTACTGGCTTACGCGGCGTTGGATGGCGCGCTTGATGCGTTCGATGGTGTTGATCTCGAGAGCTTGCGGCGTAAGTCGGTTGAGCTTGCCGACCTATTCATAAAACTGGTCGAGGCGTTGCCGCAAGGCGACTCACTGCGACTCGTATCGCCGCGCGACGCCACATGTCGCGGTAGTCATCTGTCTTTCGCCCATGCTGATGCCGGCGACTTGATGCAACGGCTTATCAAGCGCGGAGTGATAGGCGATTTCCGTGCGCCGGATCTATTGCGCTTTGGGCTGACGCCGCTCTATTTGCGCTTTGTCGACATCTGGGATGCGGTGCAGATTCTTGGCGAGGAACTCGGTTAAAGCTGCCAAAGAATCAATAGCAAGGCGAGTATGACCAGTACCGCCCAGCCGATGGCATCGATGTAGCGCCGAATCTGCGCTTCGATTGGCGCGCCACCAAAGCGGATCAGTGCGGCGACCAAGAAGAATCGCGCTCCGCGACCAATGACAGAACCGAGAATGAACGGCAACAGCCCCATCGAGGCCGCGCCTGCAGCCACGGTAAATACCTTGTACGGAATCGGCGTGAAACCGGCAGCAAAAATGGCCCAGAACCCGTAATCGGCGAACCATTTCTGAGCTGTTTCGAAGTGTCCGATATAGCCGACCTTTTGCAGCCACGGCATGACAGCGTCGATCGCGACTTGCCCGATCACGTAGCCGAACAATCCCCCCAACACCGAGGTGACGGTCGTCAGTGCGGCCAGATAGATCCAGCGTTTCGGCTGCGCTAGCGTCATCGGCGCGAGCAGCACGTCAGGTGGAATCGGAAAGAAGGACGACTCCGTAAAACTGACCACTCCGAGATAACGCGTCGCGTGGGGATGGACGCTCCAGCCTAAAACCAGGTCATATAACTTGCTGAAAATTTTCATTAGCGCGATTGTATCGGCAATAGAACGCACGGGGGCGAGTCATGAAGAAGCGGCGAATCGGCAAACCGGATGGCAGTACCACCCTGGTGGAGGAGTTGAGCCGTCGAGGGTTTTTACAAGGCGGTGCCGTAGGGGCGTTAGGGCTGGCCTTGGGTGGCGCCCCAGCTGCGCAGGCTGCGGTTGGTAAAGGTCCGGATCAAATCTCCGTTCGACAAGATGGGCGCTATGCGACGGTTCCGCTCGCGAAGGACAACATCCGACTCGGTGTGATGCAGACCCGGGTTCGCCCGGTCGACCCGGCGAACCCCGAGAAGGGTCGGCGCGAGAATCTCGATCACATGTTGAAGTTGATAACGAACGCGCAGGAGTGGAACCCCCCTTCGGATATTCTGCTGTTCCACGAATTCCCGATCACAGGCTTCAGTTACGACTGGACCCGAAAAGATATTCTGCGACTCTCGATTGATCTGCCGGGGCCCGAGACGGAAGAGCTCGGCAAGGCAGCCAAGAAATACAACTGCTATATCGTCTTCGGATCGTATGCCCGTGAGAAGGACTGGCCGGGACATGTGCTTTCGATCACCACCATCATTGGACCTGATGGTCAGATCGTCGACAAGCACTGGAAGGTGCGAAACATCATGGGAGTCTTCCGAATCGGTCAGTCGCCAATCGAGTTGATGACGAGCACGATTTACAACTGTCTGGATCGCTACATCGAAATGTATGGCGCCGATGCAGTCATTCCAGTCACCCGCACGCCACTGGGCAACATTTGTACCGGCGCAATGCAACGAGAGCCGGAGTTATTCCGCGCGATGGCGTTGAAGGGCGGCGAGTTGTTTCTTCGGACGGCGACCGGGAGCTTTATCCCGGGAGATATGCAAATGAACTCGGTATATCACCGGGTCTACACCGCGGTCTGCAACAACGCGGTATCGCCCGGAAATCAATTCTTCGAAGAACCGGGTGGCGCGGGTGGCAGTGCTATTTACGATCCGAACGGTACGGCGATTGCCATGGCGAGAAACGAGTTCGAGCAATTGGTTGCCGCAAATATTCCGATCAAGTCTTTCAGGGCGAGTCATAAGTTGCCAGACTTTGCGTGGGACTTGTATGCGCCAGTGTATTCGCAATACGTCCGCAAATACCCACCAAACAAATTCGCTAATAAGTTACCTGCAGATTTGCGCGAGGCGGGCGAGTGGTTGAACGATCCCAAGAACGTCAACTGGTAAGACGATCTATGCGTATTCCCATCATCTCGCTACTGCTCAGTGTTTGCGCATTTGTGCCCGGCTCACTCGCAGCGGAGCAATCAGCGTTACAAGATCTGACTCAACTATTGATCGGCGACTATTTCTCGGCTGCAGATGGCGGCGTCAAAGAGGGTCGACCTATCTATATGCGGGTTCGAGCTGTCCAATCGCCTATGCCAGACAAAGTTGCTCTCTATGCCGAGATGCGGCATGACGGCGCGGACGGCGAGCTCTATCGGCAACGCGCCTATCTATTCGATATCGCCGCGACCGAACCGATCGTCATGCAGGCGCTTACATTTGACGATCCAGTTTTAGCAGCAAATTTGGTGAATGATCCGGCAGTATGGGTGCGGAGCAATCTGACCACCAAGATCGCCTTGGTCGAGGGCTGTGATACCCGTTGGATTCGTGATGCTGAAGGTTTTCTCGGAACGGTTGATCCGGCCACTTGCATCATCACCGGCAAGCGTGGCGATCAGCGTCGCATCGAGAGTCAGACAAAGATCACGCGGAAATTCGTCGGGCAACTGGAGAGGGGTTACGATGTCGATGGCAAGTTGCTGTTCGGAAATGCCGACGGCGAACTCTATATTTGGCCGCGCGTAAGGTAAAAAATCATGCGTATTCGAACGATCGTACTGTCGGCGCTCGCCGTAACGACCCTCGTCGGGGGCGTATGGTATGCAAGCCTCGATCAGGAGACCCGCGGCTTATTGAAGGCCTTGCCGACCAACGCCGATGTATTGAGTTGGGATCAAGAGCAGCGCCATGCCGCATTTCGCGCGATGGATCGTCTGCCGCTGCTGGCCAAAGCGGCCGTCATAACGCCCTCGCCATCTCCATTGCCTTTGCCAGTGGGTGATGCGCTGGTGATTCCCGGTCTCGATCAATATCTACAACAACAGGGAACGGCAGGTCTCGTCATTGTCCAAGATGGCAAGGTTCGCTTAGAGCGCTACGGACAAGACTTCGACTCAAAGGGACGTTGGACCAGTTTCTCCGTTGCCAAGTCGTTTACATCGACTCTAGTCGGTGCGGCGCTTCAGGACGGATCTATTCGCAGTCTCGAAGATAAGGTCAGCGACTACATTCCGGATCTTCGCGGATCTGCCTACGACGATGTCACCATTCGGCAACTGCTGACGATGAGTTCGGGCGTTCGTTGGAATGAGGACTACGAAGATCCTCAAGCCGATGTCGCCAAGTTCAATAACGAAAAGCCGAAGTCCGGTGTCGACGCCACGGTCAGTTACATGCGCAATTTGCCGCGTGCCCATCCGCCGGGTGACGTGTGGCATTACAACACGGGCGAAACGAACCTGATCGGTGTGCTCGTATCGTCGGCCACGGGAAAGCCGCTCGCTCAGTACTTACAGGAAAAAATTTGGCATCCCGCCGGCATGGAGGCTCAGGCGACGTGGCTCCAGGGGAAGTCGGGGCATGAGATCGCTGGCTGTTGCCTGCAGGCGGCAACGCGTGATTTCGCTCGCTTCGGACTTTTCGTGTTGGCGAATGGTGAAGCTAATGGCACTCAGGTGGTCCCGGCCGATTGGTTTTCTCAGGCGACGCGCAAACAAAAAGATATCGGTGAAGCAGGGCGCGGTTACGGATTTCAGTGGTGGACCTACGATGACGGCGCGGTCGCTGCACAAGGGATTTTTGGTCAGGGGATCTTTATCGACCCCGCACGTCGCTTGGTGATCGCAAGCAACTCCAATTGGTCGCGAGCGACTTTGGGTCCGGAGCCGAAATCGCGCGAAGCGTTCTATGCTCAAGTGCGTGCCCTGCTTGATGTCGAAGCGGAGTCGGCTGCGGGTCCGAAGTCAGTCGAGCCAGCGACGGCATTTTTCGATGGAATCAAGTCACTGTGTGGAAAAACCTTCGAAGGAAAAATCGTCGCCGATCAGCCACCGCCTCCTGCAGACGATCCCTTCGTCGGCAAGCGCCTGCTGATGTATGTCAGAGATTGCTCGGATCGCGAGGTAAAAATTCCGTTCACGGTCGGCGCAGATAGAAGTCGAACCTGGATCGTCACCCGCACTGAGTCTGGTCTTCGCTTGAAGCACGATCATCGACATGAGGACGGAACGCCGGATGATCTTACGATGTACGGTGGTGAAACGCTCTCGAGCGGTACTGAACGACGTCAAAGTTTTCCATCAGACGCTGAGACTGTGGCGCTATTCACCGAGCAAGATCGGCTCGTTTCCGTGCCTAACGTTTGGTCGCTGGAGTTAAACGACTCGCGCAGCTTCGTTTACGAATTGCGACGGCCGTCCGGTCGTTTGTTTCGCGTCGAGTTCGACTTGACGAGACCGGTGACTCAGGCGCCGTAACTGCAGATCTTGTCGATGACGTTTTTCGGTACGGCGACGCCATAAACACGATAGAAAATGCTGTTCAGACGATCAGTTCGCCAGTCGTTGAACTTCGCATTGAAGACCCACTCACCGGCAGTATTCTTGGTGATGCTGTCTTCGAGAATTGGCAGATGGAGATCAACACCCGCTAGGAAGAGGGTCGTATTGAAGCGATCTTTTGAGCGCTTGATCTCGTCATATCGATCTTCCTCGCGGCGGACGCGTTCAAGTACGCCATAAGCGAGTGCGGCACCAATGACGACAATCATCGATGCCAGCACCGGACTTGCTGTGACGGTGTACACCGTTGCCATCAATACAGCGGTGACAGCGGTTATGAGCGTCAACAGCAGGGGCTGTCGTTGCCGCGCTTCTTGCAGACGAGCAATGGCATCTTGCCATTCACCGAACATTTTGCAGTAGGAGTGCGCCAAGTAGTTGAGTTGATCGCTTTGGCGGCGACACTCTGCCACTTTGGCATCCGAGCTGAAGAAGTCGGGTTGCGCAGGTTGATCTGGTTGTTGCGGATCGTCGGTCATGACGGGAGAGTGTACGTCTTAGTGTTTGGGTACCACCAGCGTCTGCGCGCCGTCTCGGGATGTCAGGGTGAGTTGCTCCGGCGCTTCGCCTTGCTCAACCCAGCGCTCCAATACCAGCAGCGGATCAAAAAGATCTGCCACAGGCGCGGGGCGCTCCCAGCAGTGCCCCCAGCCGGGAATCATGAAGAGCCGAGCAGCGGATTCGAGCGTGACGCGACCGCCGGTCGCGGTCGCAGCGGCATCAAAATAGTCTTCGACGGGTTTGGGAACGATCAGCGGGTCGGCCAAGCCATGGTAGATCAGTAGTTTGTTACCGCTGTCGACAAAAGGCTGAAGATGGGTCTCTTTGGCGTCGGCTAAAGCAGGAACGGGTGACCGAGCGATCAGTTCCTGCATCGCCTCGACCGATAGCGCGGACGTCGCATGCGTTTGTTGCACGCTGCGCTCGAGAATTCGCCGATACCCAATCGAGGCGCGGATGCCCCAAGCCGGTTTGTCGACGCTGCCGAATAGCCAGATGTCGCCGTAATGCTCAGAGCCGAATTCGGCGCCCGGATAGATCATTTCACCACTCTTGTTTCTAACACCGGCGTAGAGCGCATTCAGTGCAGTTGCTTGGTCTTGACTGAGACAGTTTGAGCCCTCGCAAGCGTGCTTCGTGAAGTCGATTTGGCAATATCGCGGATCGCTGAGCATTCCATCAACCTTGCCATCTTGCGCATCGCATTGCTCTAACACTATTTTTTTCAATCGATTCTGAATGCTGGCGTCAAGCAAAAGGGTGTCGTCTCGATAGGCATGGTCGATGAGCCAGTTGCCCCATAAGCCTGCTGTGCCACTCAGATCAAAAATGCTCGCGCCTGCGGCGATGCCATCGAACAAGTGAGGATATCTTTGTGCGGCGATTAGCCCGAGACGACCGCCGTTGGAGCATCCTGAAAAGTATTTGTATTCCGGCTCTTTTCCGTAGACCTGTCGTGTCAGATCAAGACCGACATCTACCATGAGCGGCAAAATCCGATGCGCCCAGATCTCAAGTGCTTGAGTATCAGCCGCCCAGTCCGTGTCCCAACTAGCGGCCTTATGCCCACCGTCATGCGCGATCGCCGCATAACCACGCTTTACCGCTTCATTGATCGAGTTGCTGTAGCCAGGCTTATCTGGGAGCAACTCACCGCAGAAGCCGCCACACCCGGCCATCATGAAACGGCCGTTCCACGGGGTGGGCAGGCGCATCACAAACTCGACCTTGTCCTGTTTGTACCCCCGTACTTCGCAATGTGCGGGTAGCGTGCTTTTATCAACCCATCGTGGGCGCTCCACCAGTTTGACATCCATTGGAGCTTCGATATCGGCGCAAACTGCCGCTGCGTGAGTGAGATCGGGATCGGCTTGGGCGCTAACTTGCGTGTGACTCAGCGCGCCGGCTGCGATCATCACTGTCGTAATGTAGAGGCTTCGCATGACTTCCCCTCGAAACGCGAATTGGGATTGTGTAGGGTAGGAGTGTATGACAGAGCGCCCTGCGGCCGAAGAATCACGCCCCTTTGTGGTTCCATGCCGTCGCCTCGATGGCCGTGCTCCACTACGATGGCTCGCGGCAGGCTGGCGAGACGTCCGGCGTGCACCTGCGCTGACGGCGTTTTACGGCGCGGTCATCGTTCTCGTCAGTGTGGCGATCAGCGCTTTAGCATGGCAACTCGGGCGCTTTGCGTTGCTCGCCGCATTGTTGTCAGGCTTCGTCTTCGTTGCGCCTTTGATCGCCGTCGGTCTTTACAGCGTCAGTCGTGCCTTGGAAGAGGGGCGACGTCCGCGGCTCTCGGATAGTTTTCGTCTGATACGCAGCATTCCGGGTCAGGCTGCAGTATTTGCGCTGATCCAAATGGTGGTGCTTTTCACGTGGTCGCGCTCGGGCATGATGGTGAGTGCCTTCATGCCGATAGAGCCTGACAACATTCAATCATTGATCGAGTTTCTAGCTGTGGGCTCTGCCTTTGGCACCATTTTCGCTGCCCTGACGTTCGCCACGGCGGTGTTCAGCTTGCCCATGATTGCCGATCGTGATGTCGATATGGTCACGGCAGTGGTATCGAGCGTGAATGCGGTACTTCGCAACAAGCGAGTCGCCCTGATTTGGGCTTCGTGGATCGCGCTGATGACGCTGATCGGCTTTGCGACCGTATTCGTTGGCCTCGGGCTATTGATGCCTTGGTTGGCATATGCCGCATGGCATAGCTATCGAGAGACACTGGATAGCAGCACTTGGCCTCGATTGAAGCGCCATATCGGGTGAGTTTCTGAAGACGAAGCCTCGACCGAAGCTTGCATGTTGTTAAGTCAAAACAAACTGCTGGCTTCGCTGCCTGCGTCCGTTATTAAACAATGGCGACAGTGCCTATCCCTGACTGAAATGAGCCGAGGACAGAAAGCCGAAATCGATAAGCGCGTCTATTTCCCCATTCGCTGTGTCTTCATGATGACGATTCGCGCTGGACAGGTTCCATGGACATTTCTTCGATTCACCGGAAGTAACTTCGTCGTTGGTCTAGTCAACTCGCTGCGCGTCGGCGACATCCAATTTCAAGGTGTCGTATGCGGAGCCGGTAGCGCATTCGTACTTCCGCTACGCGAGCTTTTAGCTGCGCTGCCGGCCGGTTTTCTAGGGCAAACGCCGCACGCAACTGCGATGGCGAGAATTGCGGAAAACGGCTTTCAGTCGGCCCACTGTGCGACTCATCATCTTGCCTCGCAGCGACTGGCACGAGTACTTCTGCAAGCTAGCGACTGCTTTGGGATCGATAGAGATATCGGGTTAGCTCAAGCCGAAATTAGCCAGTTGTTAGCTGTGCGTCGGGAAACTGTTGTCTCGTTGCTGAGTGCATGGACAGGCGAGGGTTTCATACGAAAGGGTCGCCAAAAGATCCATCTTCTTAAACGGGAGGCCTTGATAGCTAGAAGCTGCGAGTGCTACCAACGGGCGCGAAGTTTATATGATCAAGAGATCGCGATCTGGCGAAAAATTCAGTGGTCGCACTCATGATTTTTGTCTCACGGTAGCGTGAGCGATGTTTCGGCGCCTGCCGAGACGTCAAAGTAACGTTTGACGAATCGCATAACGGGCGGTGTGCCAAGAGGTGGGACTGCCAAGGGATTGAACTCGCTGCGCGTCGGGTCGATATCGACGCCGAACTGACATGTGAGAGCCACGGTGTATCGACCTGCCTCAAGGTACGACATTCTAAAGTTGGCAACGCCGCCTACCATTATCGGCATCAGCGGGGCGTAGGTGATGGGGTCGACTCCGTCGGTCGGATCGCCGTCCATGTCGTCGGGTAGGGTGTTTTCGCCCTTGAAGATGTAGATGCCGGGTTGACACGTGCTCGGAGAGCTCCCGAGGAGGGCGCTGAGATTGCTGACGTCGACTGTTCCGATTAACGATCCCGTTTGCAGTTGGTCGACTAGACGGAGCGTAGGTTTCAATATCCAGTTGCCCCCCTGTCCGGGCGGAATGACAAGCGACTTTCGTAAATCGAAGTCGATCATCAGTCGTGTCGTAGATCCTTGCGCCACAGTGAAAGGGCGGTTGAGTTTGAGACCAGTTTCCGCGCCGCTAGGAATGAACAGCGGGAACTGACGGCCATCACGCAATCGAATTCGGGATCCGTCTTGAAGGTTTTCCTGAGCTCGGATTTTCAGGCGCAGCCACTGATACTCCCCCGGTAGTAACGGATTTCCATTGAGGAGATTGAAGCTCTTGCCGTCTCGAAACTCGAGCAGATTCACACTGCGAGGCGTTTCGAAGTCGATGTTGATCGTATCGCTTGGGCCGCGAGGAAGTTCGATGCCAGTGACGACGATGATGACCTCTGCAGCATCGTCAACAGGGGCATCAGTCAGTCCAACGGTTAAGAAACCACTGGCAGGAGCAATCGAATCAGACGAGTTGTTATTGCTGCATGCTCCGGTCAGGGTCATTGCAAAGACGCTGGCAGCGATTAGAAGAGGTCGAGAATAGGCAGTCATGATAGAGATGCGCCTCGTAATCCAGTTTCAAATATCTTTGGATGAGTTCGTGCTGCGATTCCAGCACGCGACTTCGGGGGCGGACTTTTCGCAGCCGCGATACCCATACTGTAGGTTCCGCTTGCGCAGGTTCAGAACATCGAGCCCTTCCTGATAGCACTCACATGCTTCGTTTTCGAGCAGGTCTCTATTTAGAACGGTCAAACATCCGCGGCTGTATTCGACCATGCCATCCCTTTGAAGTCGTCCGGCGGCATTCGTTACAGCCTCGCGTCGTACTCCGAGAAAGTGCGACATCATTTCGTGAGTTATTTTGATCACTCGTGAGGGTGATCTGTCTTGTACCGATAGGATCCATCGGCACATACGTTGCTCAAGACGATGACGGCAGTTACAGGTAACGGTTTGCGCCATCAGGCGAATCTGGGAGTAGGTGTATTGAAATACCGACTCCTGCATCGCTTGTGCTTCGAAGAAGCGGCGTCGCATCTCGTCTCGATCGATCCGCAAAGCCTGTCCGCCCTGCAATGCAACCATTCTGACCGGGCCAGGACGTTGATCAAATAGCGACTCGAGTCCGATAGCGCCTTCTCGCCCAACAATCAGAAACTCCGCGGAAAAACTGTCTTTCAGCACGTAGTCCATCGACACGATACAACTGATCGGGAAGATGACCTCGGAACTACGTGAACCGACCTCGCGAAATATTTCACCGTCAGAGAGGCTGACGGGCTCCATTCGAGCCGCTAACTTTTGGCGAAGCTCCAGAGGGAGAGCGAAAAGCAGTTCGTTGCGATCGAGTTCATTCAGCGAAACCATGTTCATCCCCAGTGTTGACAGGGATGCCAATTTAGAAATTAAAGTGCGAAATATCTGTTCGAAAACACACGTTTACGATGTGAACTTGGAAATGGCTTTATCTATGGCGCAATTTTTCGAGCGTGACGGCAACGCCGTTTTCCGCGTCTGGGAAAAACCGGGGCGACGCGGAGGCTGCTTGTCGAAAAAAGCGCAAGGCATGATCAAGCTCATCTTGGCGTAGGGCGTGTTCACCAAGTCGCTGGTAGGCCCATTCTTCGGAGAGGCCCTCTAGATACGCGCCGAGTGCAGCCGCGTAGTCGCCATCGATTGCAAAGAGATCCCCGCGGACAATCCACGTAGCTTGAATCGGTTCATTGATGATCGAAGCGATCACTGACTTTGATTCGGTGAAACGTCCGAGACTCATTAGTGCCCGTGCACGATAAGTCAGCAACTCGACAGCGCTCGGGTCGCCACGCAGTGCTGTGTCGTAAATGGTGAGTGCACGCTCGTAGTCCTGTCGTTTCTCGCAAGCCAGACCGAGACCGATCATGGCTCGCCGCTTTTCGGTAGCGAGTAAGACAGCTTGCTCGAAGGCTCGCACCGCCTCGTCGTATTGCCCTGATTCGAGCAACAGAAATCCAAGGCTCTCATGCACATTGCCATTGGACGGATTGCGAGAGAGGGCTAACTGCCACGCTTTGATCGCCATCTCGCGATTGCCGAGCGTTCGGTGCAGGTTTCCAGCACGAACCAAAGCGCGGTCGTCAGACGGCGCGAGTTTCTCGGCATTCAGAAACAGATGGAATGCGTACTCGACTTTTCCATCACGCGCGGCGATATCGCCTTGAGCCAGAAGCAACTCGATCCGTTCCTGGCGTGCCGCTTGTTCCTGATCTTTTGATATCGGCTCAGCCGATTGACGGGATTCACTCGTTAAGCTTGACCCCGCAGTGCAGCCAGCTAGCATTATCGATAAAGACAGGGCGCCGACAAGTTTAGTGAGTTGTTTCATCGTTTGATTTCCTGATCCGATCGGCTCATGTCGCAAAAGCATCGAATAGACGCAAAGTGGCCGGCCCAACGGCAATTAAAAAGAAAGCGGGAAACTCGCAGAACACCAATGGAAAAATCATCTTGGTTCCAGTTTTCGCAGCACGCTCTTCGGCTCGATGCATGCGTTGATCGCGGAACTCCTCGGCGTAGATGCGCAGCGAATCAGCCACACCGGTTCCTAGTTGTAGTGTCTGGGTCAGCAAGCTGACGAATCCACGAATCTCTGGAAGCCCTGTTCTGGCATTGAGATTTCTCAGTGCAGTGCCGCGGTCGATGCCAGAGCGAATCTCGGCATTGACCGAGGCTAGCTCCAGTGCGAGATCCGGATGCATATGCCGGATTTCATCGGTCACCCGTTCCATGGCTGCCGATAGTCCGAGCCCGGCTTCGACGCAAATGACGAGCATGTCGAGGGCGTCTGGAAATGCATTACGTAGGCGTGCCTGACGACGTTTCATCTTCTCGCGCAGCCACCAATTCGGCAGCAGCATGGCGAACGCGCCCACCAGCGCAGAGAGCAGCATCAGCTGGGCGTTGCTCATCGTGCCCGGGTAACGCCACAGCAGCCAAATGACGCTGACGGCAATTACCAGGAGAGCCGCTTTGATGATCATGAATATGGCTGATGCGCTGGGACGTCGATATCCGGCGATGTACAAGCGTTCGGTGAGACGACCGCGTTCGTCTCCTAAAACTGGTAGCAGCCGCTCGCCAAGTGGCGACAGACGGCTCCATGCCCACAGCGCGACGGACCGACCTGGAAGACCTTCCGTAGCGAGCGCATCAATGCCTCGTCGCGCAGGATCACGGATACTCCAAATCCAGTTAGCTGCTGCATAGGCAAGCAGAAATGTGCATAGCGCGATGGATAGCGGGATCAGAATTTGGAATTGATCCATGACGAAGCCTCAGATGACGATTCGGGAAATACGGCGGATCCAAACCACGCCGATAGCCATGAGGATGGCGCCTCCAGACAGTAAAGTCGGGCCTCGTGGATCATCTAGCAGACGACCTAGATAATTTGGCGATGTGAAATGCAGGATGGTCGCGAGGACAAACGGGACGGCAATCAAAATCCACGCCGATAAGCGCCCCTCCGCCGACAGCGTTCGGAGCTTTCGTTCGAAACGAAAACGCTGACGAATGACATCGGAAATGTGATCTAGCGTTTCCGCCAGATTTCCGCCGGTCTCCCTTTGTACCAGTATGGCCGTGACAAACCCGCGTAGCGATACGCTCGGCACACGCTCCAGCATCGCGAGTAGTGCGCTGCGTGGGTCGCTGCCGTAGCTCAGGTCGGCCGCTGTGATCCCGAACTCGCGCGCGATCGGATCATTCATATTGTTGGCCACCAGCCGGAACGTCGATACCAACGGATTGCCGGCTCGCAGACTACGTTTGACCATATCGACGGCATCGGCCAATTGCATTTCGATTTTTGAGACCCGTCTCGCTCGTAGCCAGAGTAGGCCGAGTACGGGAAAACCTGCCGCGGCGATCGAGGCGAGGGCGGCAACCCACCATGCCAAGGGAGAAAGTCTCACGGTGGCGAAGGCGATGGCCGCTAATACGATTGAATAAATCAGCACACGAGAAATCGGAATCTCGATGCCTGCCTGATCGGCAAGTCGACGCAGGCGATCGAATTCGGCGCGTTTCTCAATCGTCTTCTCGAAATTCGTCAGTCGATCGAGCCGTGGTCGCCGCAAAAAGCGTGCCTCGCCGATATCCTCCGGTTCGACGACTTTGTCGAGCATTCTGGTCAAACCACGACTGACTTCCCGTCGGGATACGACTTCAGAGGCAATTGCGCTCAACAAAAGAAAAACCGATACAAAGACGAGCATGAAAAAGGCGATCAACGAGGTGTTCATACGTGCGCCTCCGCCTGTTCGCCGCCGAACAGCGAGATGGGAAGTTCGATGCCGCGCTTGCGGATGCGGTCATAGAACTCCGGTACGATCCCTGTCGCCATGAATTTTCCAATCACGTGTCCTTGTGTATCGACACCCGACCGGGAGAATCGGAAGATTTCCGACATCACGATGGTGTCTGCCTCCATACCATTGATCTCTTGAACGCTGATCACGCGTCGGCAGCCATCCTCTTGCCGCTCCATGTGGATGATGACGTCGATCGCCGAGGCAATCTGCGTCCTGAGGGCGGCGATGGGAAATTGGATTCCGGTCATGGCGACCATCGTCTCGACTCTACTCAGCGCATCCCGACTGGAGTTCGCATGAATAGTCGTGAGTGACCCGTCGTGTCCGGTGTTCATCGACTGAAGCATGTCCAGTGCTTCCGCGCCGCGAACTTCGCCTACGACGATCCGATCGGGACGCATTCGTAGACTGTTTCGAACGAGGTCCCGTTGAGTGATTTGGCCTCGACCCTCGACGTTTACTTGTCGGGTCTCCAGCCTGACGACGTGTGGCTGTTGCAGTTGAAGTTCGGCCGAATCCTCGATGGTGATGATTCGTTCGCGCTCTGGAATGAACGCGGACATTGCATTCAGCAAGGTGGTTTTTCCGGAGCCGGTGCCGCCCGAGATCATCACGTTCAGTCGGCCGAGCACGATCGCCTTCAGCAATTCCACCAATGCTGGACTCAGTGAGCCAAAACGAACGAGATCGTCCATTCGTAAGGCGTCTTTGCGGAAGCGTCGAATGGACAGGACAGGGCCATCGAGAGCCAATGGGGGAATGATGGCATTGACTCGTGATCCGTCCTGAAGGCGGGCGTCGACCATCGGGATGGATTCGTCGATCCGGCGACCGACTTTTGAAACGATTCTGTCGATGATATTCAGAAGATGTGCATCATCGTGAAATCGAACGGCAGTTCTCTGCAATTTTCCGCCACGCTCTACGAATATGTGATCGGGCCCGTTCACTAGGATGTCCGACACGGTGGGATCGGCTAGCAGTGGCTCAAGGGGGCCGAGCCCCATGACTTCGTCCTCGATCTGGCGTACCACATGACGTCGCTGTATCAAGCTGAGTGGCGCTGCTTCCTCATTGATCAGACGATTGGCGATGTCTCTAATCTGTGCGCGAGCGCGTTTCTCGTCGATCATTCCGATCATTGATAAGTCGAGTGTTCCCAACACTCGCGGCAGAATGAGCTGTTTCCATTCTGCTTCGAGTGGGCTGACCTCGGGCTCGGATAGATCAGAAGCCGTGGCATATTCGGTCATAGATGTTTTTCGCTCCGGGCAAGTGAAGTCCAAAATCGCCCGAATGGTTGCGATTTCGTGACGATATGGGTTCCTGCCAAACGGTTCGCCACTTGTACAAGCGCGCGAGTCGTGGCTGCGTCTCGATCGAGATCCATCAACGGCGTACCCGAGTCGATACTGTGCCGTACCAGGAGTGTGTCCTCCGGAACGCGGTGCAACTCTGAAACTGACAGGGCTTTTTGGATAAGGCTGTCCGATAGTGTTGTGCGCGATGAATATCGATTGACTACCGTTTGGATGGTCTCCTCGTGTAGACCGATCGTTTCAGTCAGCAAAGTCCGCAGTCGTTTAGCTGATCTCACGTCCGCGAGTTCGGGTCGCAAAACAGTAAGTACGAACTGTGACTGCACGACTGCCTCGATCGATGCCTCGTCCAGCCAGCGATTGCCGGCGACAACAATCAGATCGTGTCGACTCTTGACGATGGATAGTAGACGCGAGATGTCAGCGCCGTTGATAGAGCGAGGGAATGCGTCGTCGATAGTCGCGGAAAGCAATTGCAGTCCACACAGATGACGGCTGGCATAGCCCTCCAAAGCGACCGCATCAAGGGTCCCGAGATTGGCGACCGCTTCATCGATGCCACGCGACGGGTTCAAGCCGAGCATCGATGTAATCGGAGCATATGCGCGATCGAGGTCGATCAGTAATGTTGGCTTTCGTGCTTCGCTTTGGAAAATGTGAGCGAGATTGCAGGCCAGGAACGAGGCGCCGACTCCACCGGCTGCGCCGAGGACCGTGATCATGATCGAATCACGGGTAGGATTAGCATTATCGCTGTGATTACGTAATGCTTTTGAAACCGCCGTTTGCAGTTCGTCTGTTGTTGGTGTCGAGGGCAGCAGATCAGCGACACCGATCCTGACCAAGAGCTTGGTGGCTTCCGGCGAGTTCAGATCCCCGCACACCACGATCGGTGGTTTTTCGGACATCGGGAGTGCGTCGATGGCGGCGAGGAGACGCAGTTGACGTCCCCGAGTACACACCACGACGAGGTCCGCCTCGGCGAACGAACGTCTAAGAGCGCCGTTGCTTGAATCGTCGAAGATGAGTGTACGCGGACGGATCTCAGCGAGATCGCGTAGCTGATCTTCAACCCGGATGAGATCTTCGCGGCTCATTCCGACCACGAGCACGTCTTTTAGCACGCAGGAACTCCCGTCGGACTGACGCCCAGACTTTCGGCGATCGCTGTGGAGCTAATCGTGTCTGGTGCGAAGATCCCCGAGAAAAATGGGATCAACAGCGGAATCTCGATATTCTGCAAGCTCACTCGCACGGAGTGGATAGTCGAGTAGTTTTGTGCTGGGTTCGCAATGATTTGCCCGGACGCATCGAGATACGAGATCGATACATTTGCCGCGGACGCTCCAGGGATGGAGACTCCTGTCGACGCCGGATCCTCAAAACGCGCAGCCAAGGCAGGAAGTGGATCACCGATTGGGCAGACCGTGGCAAGACGTGCTGCACGACGAGCGCCTTCTTCGAATGTCATTCGAAGATACACGACGCGCGATAAATCGATGATCATGAAAAGAGTTAGGAATAGCGTTGATGCCACGATGGCAAATTCGACGATCGTGATGCCGCGCGCCCTTGATCGACGTGTCACGAATACGGTCGCACTCATAGAGCCCTCATCACTGCTCTCGGCTTCAGGAAGATGTCAGCAGTCGCGATGTCTTCACCGAAGCCGAACACCGGGAAGACATCACCAATCACCGGTTCGTAGGCGTAATTGATCGAGACGCTGACCACACCGTTCGGGGTGACGGTAATGACGACATCCGATGGGGCCAAATCGGGAACTGCTGGTGTCGTCCCAGTCGAGGTCGTGCCGTACACGGCCAGATTGCGTGCTTGGGTTTCGATATTGGCGGTCAGCAGTGCGACGCCGGTCGATCCTTGCAAGGCATTATCAGCAACGAATCTCGCCGCAGTTTGAACACGATGGGAAAGTCGGGAGTATTGGATGAACGCGCGACCGAACTCGCCGGCGGCGAGTGTCAGCAACATCAGGATGGGCAGAACGATCGCCATCTCGACGATGGCAAGCCCGTGCATCGATTTGGCTCGATTCATGAGTCTCTGCTCGAGGAGTCGCGGAATAGTTGAATGACATAGGGTCCGCCGGTCCCTGGATTCGGACCGGGACGCCCGCCTGCTTCGCAGTCCTGAATGAACTCGACGAAGATCTCTGAAGTCGAGCCGCCTCTGTCGACTTTTTGCAGGAGAAAAAAGCAGCCGAAGCCGAGGATCGGAAGGCTTGTTCTGCCTTTCGTCGGGGCTTTGCAGTTCACGAGCGGTACTGCAATATCCCTTCGTCGGAAGGCGCCAAGGCCGACCGGAGGTGGCTGATTGTCATAAAGACCGTCAGCAATATCTGCCTCGTATTTGGCGTGATTCACTTCCAGATCACTCGCCTGGGTGATGACGCGCGATCCTTGCGTCACTTGACCTGTTTTCACATTGACGGCTAACGCAGGTGAGGGCTCATCGACGACTACATCCGGGGGGTAGGCCGCAGCAGGAAGCTTTCCGTCAACGAATCGAGTGTTGAAACCCTCGGAGACTGGACCCGTCGACTGTCCGGGCTTGGTATCCACAGGATCCCCGACCGCGAGGCAAGTTGCATAATCACCAGCCAGATTCGTACGAAGCGCGCTGGCGCCGTTGTCGCCTAAGCTGAGGAAGTTGAAACTTCCAACGGTCGTTCCACCGTCATCGCGGAGGCCGTATATGCCTTTAGGTACGTAGCCAAAATAGGGCTTGCCGATAGCTAAATCTGCACATGCAGCAAGTGGTACGACATTGCATGCATAGATCAGCGGCGCGCTCGGGCCGGCGATCGCACTGGCACCTGCCGACAAGTTGGCGATACCCAGGACTCTTGCGAAACTCACATTGCTCGACACATCGGCAAGACGAACCCGAACGTAGCGTGCAGGGGTACTACCCGGAACGAACGGGGTGGGCGTCGCAGAAAATTGCAGTTGAAACCAAGTGTTTTCCGGGCAAGAAATACCCACAGGCAATTCGTCTGACAGTTCGGTGAAATCAACCGCGTTTGCCAGCATGACGTCACGGGCCGTTTCGCAGGCAGCCAGAGTCGAGCCCGTCTCATCGAGTCGTCTCGCTGCTGCCAGCGACATGGCATCGGCCGTGGATTGCAGTCGGGATTTCACATAACCGAGATGACTGGCATCGACCGCGAGGCCCACGATACCGACCAGCGTGACCAACGCGACGAGCATGAGCAGAACGACACTGCCCTGAGCATGACCGGGTGTTCGCAATGCCTCGATCGACATATCAATTCCTGCCCATGCCACCTAACAGAAGTTCCATCAGACTCGGGCGAGATGCGGCTTCGCGACTGCGGTCGCGGACGTTGGTGACGGTCGTGTTGGAGACCTCGGAATCGGTGCCGCGCGGTGCGCTCGTTCCATGGCGTGCTGTCGCTTCGGCATCGTTGATCTGGGCCGTCAGAATCGTTTTGAGGCTCTGTCCGTCGGCCATGGCAACCTCGTTCGTTGTGCATCCGCCGAGTACCGTTGCCAAAGATGCCAATACGCAGATGAAGGTGACGGGTTTTGTTGTATTCACGGGTTTTTCCTCTCTTCGGTGTCTTGGGTCTTGGGGGTCTCCGGTGCGCTGATTCGTCCCATCATGTAGAAGTCCCAATCGCTCGGTTGTCGATAGCGATCCGTTGGCATATCCAGCGACTTGGGATCAATGGGTCGAGCGAGTCGCGGTGTCACGAGAATGACGAGCTCGGTATTGCCCTTAACGAAGTCCTGACTTCGAAAGAGTGCGCCGAGTACGGGTAGTGAGCCGAGTCCCGGAAACTTGCTGACGAGCGAGCGAACGTTGTCGCTGAATAATCCGGCCAGCGCGATCGTCTGGCCATCGGCGAGTTCGACCGTGCCAGTCGCGTTACGTCTCGTCAGAGAAGGCACAACGAAGGTAGAACTCGTTTGCGTCGGATTTAGTACGACGCTCGTGGCATTCGAAATCTCGCTGACCGAGACTTCAAGTTTCGTGTTGATCCGATCGTCCGCTAGAACAGTCGGTAGCACTTTGAGAGAAATACCGAAATCTTTGAAAGCGATGGTGACGCTGCGATCGCTCTGGGGTACGGGAATCGGGAACTCACCGCCGGAGAGGAACGTAGCTTCTTGTCCGGTCAGAGTGGTCAGCGTCGGTTCCGCCAGAATTTTGGCGAGGCCTTGATCTTTGGCTGCATCCAACGCGAGATTGAACGCGAAGCTATCCGAAAAATAACTCGTGAAGATGCCCTGATTGGCAATGACGAGATCGTTGGGTGCGAATTCGTCGAGTGCCGGAGCGACTACCGAGCTACTACCAGAGCCCACTGAGGGAATACGCGCGCCAGAGGGCCCGAACATCGCATCGGGGAAGGAGGCGCCTCCATTGACGCCACCGCCACTCCAATTACCTCGAACGCCGAAGGCATTGAAGCGGGCATTGATTCGTTTGAGTTCGGAGCGGGCGACTTCGGCGACTCGAACCTCGACCATGACTTGCTGCGCGCCCGCTACTTCCAGCAGGTTGATGATCTCACCCGGCGGACGGTTGGTATCGCGTTGGGTTGAGGACTTGTCGGAGCCCACTTCTCGGCCGCGGCGCGCGTTGTCGAGCCGCGCGAGATAACTCTCGGCCAAGCGGATGGCCGTATTCATTGCTGTCGCGCTAGGAACACGACCAGACAACACGATGGATCTCTGGGCCGAGGTCACCTCGATCGTGTTGCCTGGTATCAGCCGGAATAATCGTGTCTTCAAGCCTTCGAGATCGTGGGTTACCTCGACTTCGAACGATGATCGGCTCCCGTCCTCTCTGTCCCATACGATCAGGTTGGTCACGCCGACATCACGACCGAGAACGTAGTACTCGGTCGGACTCAAGACGACGATATCGGCGACCTCCGGATCCGCGACGGAGACTCGCTTGGCTGGCTTTGGCAGCGTAACGGTGTGCGATTGGAACACCGGAAGCGTGATTTTTCGGCTGCTCGGTTCCAACTCTGTTGCGTTGAGGACTCCGCCGAGAGAGATCAGAAGCAGAGTAACTAGTGCTCGATGCATGGTGATTTCCTATTCCGCTTTGCGTGTGGTGATTTGCGTGCCGCGGATTAAAGTCACGGGCGGTGCGGCCTCGCGCGGTCTCTCGAGTCGCGGCGTCTTAATCGGGAACACGCCCGCTTCGATTAGCTTCGGAGCCCGGACGACAACCTCGGCTTCATTCAAAGGTTCATCTGCGACAGGCACTGTTGCAGCGATGGGATTAAGCAAGGTCAATTGAATACGCCCGCGTTGCTCTGCCGCTGCGATTTTCTCTGCGCCCTCCGGTGTGACCTCCAGCGTTACGGCACGAACCAGCAACGCTTCATCGGTACCCGGATCCGACCTCTGGTCTACCGCCAAAACTTTGATGTGCTGCAAAATCGTTTCAGCGTGCGCTATGTTTCCCTCTTGGAACGCTGCAACGACATCGACTCGATTCTCGGGCAATACGAATCCACCGACACCGATGACGTCGTCGACCCGAACGGTGACAGCACGCATGCCAGGTGCGAGTACGGCTGCAAGAGCGCTGCCACCGGTGTACTTGGATAAGCGCCGGTTTATCAGCACTTCACCCGCGAATAGGGCGGACTTCGATACATGCCCCACCGCATCCTCCGTCTTGATGAAGGCATCTGCGGGAATACTCGCCTGCGTTGCTCGAACGAGTCTTACGTCAGCCGTCTCGATTCGCTTTCCAAGCGGGACGTCGCGCGCGGCGATCACCATGTTTGAGAAAGCTGGTTTTCCGGCGGCGTTGGTCGCGAGGCGCGTATCCATCCAACGTGTCGCCAACCACGCCGCCAGCCCGGCAAATATCAGCGCGAAGGCGATTAACCAAAAATTCTTTCGCGTTTCGTAATTCATGAGTTCCTCATACGGTCAAGGCCGTTCCGATGGTCGACGTTGCAATCGCCATGGCATACGGAACATGCGTCGCATCGCGCGTAGCGCAGATGTAGATAACTGCGAGAATGGCGCCGACAATCGCCGTTGCAGCGAGAGCGATGAGCAACTGGGTCGCTGTCCACCAGATCGACGTCGCTGAAATCAGCTTCACATCGCCGGCGCTCATGCCGCGCAATAGATAGATCGGCATGCACGCGAGTCCTGCGATAGCGCCCTGCGTTAAGCCGCCAAGTGCGCTCGACATCGAGTGTTCGATACCGAGGTAGGCAATACCCGCGATGGCGATGAGAGCGTTCAGTACGTTCGGAATTCGTCTCGTCTTCCAATCCAGGAAAGCCGCATAAAAAACCGCGGGGATCAGGACTACCAATTGCATGATTGGGATGGTTTTCACGGGGAGTCTTCCAAAGGTGCCCGGGCAGCGGGGAGGGAAGACACCGCCCGGACACCGTTTGCTACGAGGACTGCGTGTCAGGCGAGCGCGTTGTAGAGCTCGTTGAGGCGATCCGTGGCTTCGGTGCCAATCAGCTCGAACACGCCAACCAAGCCAGCGACGACGACACCGGCAACGATGGCGTACTCGACCGCCGCGAGGCCGCGCTCGTCGCGGATAAATGCCTTCAGAAAGTTTTTCATTGAGTTCTCCTGTAGTGATTTAACTAACCGTCGAAGCGATAGCCTCGACGGCCACAATGTAGGACGTCGCATATTGCGCAACTTGCGCGTCGCCGCACGTAGATCGAAATCCGGCTTGGTGTTGGACGATACGGATATCGGAATTGGCGCTCTGGATACTGGCAGCGGGAAAGATGTCTTTCCTATTCACAACGAGGAACTTCAAATGAAAAAACTTTCACTGCACGATCAAATAAACGATATCGAAGAGGTTGTTCGCGGCTTCATGCGTCGTCCGTTCGGGTTCGAATCGTCCGCGCCGGAAATCCGAATGGATTTACATGAAGACGATGACGCCTACTCCATTCAGGCAGAAATTCCAGGCGCCAAAAAAGACGACGTGAAGATTGACTTGGACGACAACTACGTTTCGATTTCGGCGCAGAAGCAAAGCCAAGTGGATCGGAAGAATGGCGGCCGATGGATCTGCTCCGAGCGTAGCGTCGGCGTCGTGTCGCGAAGCATGTCTTTGCCCCACGAAATCGATCCAAAAAAGGCGAGAGCCTCGTATGAGAACGGAGTGCTGGCCTTGACTCTGCCCAAGAAGTCGCGATCCGAGCTGCACAGCGTCGAAATCCGGTAAAGAAAAAGGGCCGGATCCCGCGGGGATCCGGCCCGAACTGGCGGCTCGAGAAATCAAGCCACCAGGGGGGGTCAAAAAAGCAGCCCGACACTCCGTGTTGGGAAAAGGCCGAGCTGCCTCACCGTGCCTTCATGGCGCGGTCACAGGGCGGAGCGTGTCTTTTAGGACACCGTCTCGGCGACCCTTTCGTCGCTTTGACGCCGGTCTGTCGGGGACCGTGGCACCCTGCGATCGATGGCTCTGCTTCGCGAAAGGTTCGAAGAGATTTCCAATCGACAATTTGAACTCTACGCAGGTTATTCGAGCCTGTCGGTGACGCATCGCACGCAAAGCTCAGAAAACGATGTGTGCGGTAGATCACCTTGCAGGCTGTTTCTTTCACTTAATCGATACTGCGATCTAACCGTCGACGCCAAGAAAATCAGCGACATGCCGAAAGAAACTCATTCACTCAATATAATGATGTCGCGCGCGCGTTACACGGCATCTCGTTGCAGCTGTCATGAGCGGTACCTCACATTGAAGACAAATTTGTCGTGACCCTTTTTGTCGGAGAATTGAAACTCTCCGCTCATCACTAGTTCACGGAGGGACGCTAATGAAACCAGTGATGACACAAAATAAATTTCTTCAATCGCTCCCGAAGGATTTATTGACAAAGCTCGACGAGCACGCGGAGATTGTTAAAGTCAAAAGAGGCGATGCAGATCGGAATTCGATCGGGAGATTCGACCACATCTACTTTCCACTGAACTGTGTCTATTCCTTGGAGATGCCGATGTCTGATGGACTTGCTTCGCATCTGGCTTTACTGGGATATCGACATGCCATTGGCGCGCGGAGTTTGGTAGATCTCGAAATGCCAGGGGTTCCGCGGGCAATTATTCCTGGTTATGCGCTTCGAGTACGCAGCGAGATTTTTGCGGCGGAAATGACGCGATGGCCCGAGCTACGACGAGCGGTTCACGATCAGTTCGTGCGGGTGACCGCGATACTGGCCGTCACAAGTGGCTGCAATCTTCGACACCCGTTACAGCGTCGCTTGGCCCGCAAGCTCCTTGGTCTTAATTACGTATCGGGGGCCACCTCTTTCGAGTTGACCCATGAAGATCTAGCGCATTTTCTTGGCGTGCGACGTGAGGCGGTGACGGAAGCGCTTTCACGGTTGTCGCAAGCGGCAGCCATCAAGACCTCGCGGGGTCATATAGAGATTCCTGATCTGGGTGCACTACAGGCTTTTACTTGCGAATGCAGTTTCGTGTCGCACACCAAGGCCGCTGCGTCTCCAAGTCCGATAGGGAGATTAAAAATCGCAGGCGCTTGAGTTATCAGGCTTCGGCGAGCGCGCCAGTAAAGCGGCGCAGTAACGGCTGGGTTAGATAGGCCAGTAGTGAGCGCTCCCCGGTTTTGATCATGACCGTACAAGGCATGCCGGGCTGTAGCTCCATGGACGACAGCGTTCCTCGTTGTGATGGGGGGATCTTGATGCGAATAGCGTAATACGGCGCGCCCGTTCTTTCGTCACGTATGGCGTCGGCCGAGATCACCTTGACGTCACCCGCGATGATCGGTTGCTGGAACGCATTGATATAGGCGTCGAAGTGAAGATCAGCCTGCAGACCCGTGTGCACGCGATCGACGTATCGCGGATCGAGTCGTGCCTCAACGATCAAATCGTCATTGGCAGGGACGATATCAAGCACCCGCTCGCCAGGTTTGATGACGCCGCCGATGGTGGCAACCGCCAAGTTGACGATGGTGCCGGATACCGGGGCGCGTATCGCGAGCCTTTCGTGGATATCGTTGACTGCAGAAACCCGTTCGGACAGCGCCGTCAGATCACGACGCACCTCCGCAAGCTCTGCTTCGATTTCGCGTCGTTGGTCGATGACGTATTGGGACTCACGAAGATTCAATTCCGCCAGCCTCGCCTGGATGGCATTGATGTTCGAGAGATCCTCGCTTTGGCGACTTTGCACCTCGGATAACTGTTGCTCGACATCAAGCGCTTGATTGCGAGAGAGATAGCCCTGGACATTCAGACGTCGGGCAGACGTTAATTGCTCATCGAGCAAGGCGACCTGTCGCTCACGACTTGTCTTGAGTTTCTGCAATGACAGCAGTTGATTTTCGAGCCCTCGTTTTGACTCGCGTAACAAGCGGAGCTCGCCGGCCGCAGCGGCACGGCGCGCGCGCAAAACATTGGCTTGCGTTTGTAGGATCGCCGACACCTCCGGGTTACCGAGCTGTGTGCGTAGTACCGTCGGTGGTTCGAATGATGTTTGCCGTTTGATTTCTGCCTGCAGCCGAGCCTCGACGGCCAAAGCTGTCCACCACTGCGATTGCGCGGCTTTTAGGGTCGCGATCGACTGCGCTTCGTCAAGTCGTACTAGAACATCGCCTTGCTTGACGAACTGCCCTTCTTTGACGGAAATCTGTTCGATGATCCCGCCGGCGACGTGGGAGACTTGTTTGCGACTGGACTCGCTGGTGATGATTCCGTTGGCCGGAATACCTTGGTCAAGCGGCGCTAGCGAACCCCAGGCTAGAAAGCTGCCGAGCCCTATAAAAACGACCCACCAACCGGTTCTGATTTCGCGTTCCATGCGGGCGTCTCCTATCAGGCAACATCGACTCGCGCGCCGTGCCGAGTACGTTCAACAGCCTTCAGTACTTCGTGACGAGGCGCGATCAGCTTGAGCTCCCCCGACTCCATGACGCTGATCTGGTCGGCGAGTTGCAAAACGTTCATCCGATGTGAGATGACAAAAACGGTACGTCTTTCATTTTTCATCGCTCGTAGAGCGGCGAATAGCGCCTCGTCTCCTGCTTCATCCAAGCTGGCATTCGGTTCGTCGAGCACCAAAATTGCTGGATCGCCATACATCGCCCTGGCTAGGGCGATTCGCTGTCTTTGACCACCGGAGAGCACGAAGCCACCTTGTCCGATTCGAGTTTCGTATCCCTTCGGCAGACGGAGAACTAGGTCGTGTATGCCAGCTTTCTTTGCTGCGTCGATGATTTTGGGGGAATCGATCGACGAAAAACGGCAGATGTTCTCTGCGATGGTTCCATCGAACAATTCAACATCCTGCGGCAGGTAGCCCAACCAAGGACCGATCTCGTCGCGTTCTAATTGGTGGATGGCAGCGCCGTCGATGCGCACCGTGCCCGACAGGGGGTGCCATATTCCAAGTAACGCTCTACCCAATGTGGACTTGCCGGAACCGCTGGCGCCAACGATACCGATTAGTGTTCCAGGTGAGACTTCAAAGGAGATGTTACGTAGCGTTGGCAGCCGTTGACCTGGTGGTGCCACGGTCAAGCTCTCCACGGATATGCGTCCCGCAGGACGGGGCAAAATCACGTGTGGCATATCGGGCTGGCTGTAAGCCAGTAAGTTCGAGAGGCGAGCGAGAGCATCTTTCGCCTTAGCGATCGAATTCCAGTGCGATATCAAAGAGTCGAAGGGAGAGAGGCTCCGCCCGAGCAGAATTGAAGCGGCAATCATCCCGCCTGGGGTCAAGTCGCCGCGCAGAACGAGCCAGGCACCGAGCCCCAGTATCCCGGACTGCAGCACGAGTCGCGCGTAGCGACTCGTGCTGCCAAGCAGGGCGGCATCGTTACCGATCTGAGTCGACAGTTCTCGAAGACGGCTTTGGTTTTGCTGCCATCGATCACGGAATCGACCGAGCATGCCGAGAGCAGCGATAATCTCGAAGTTTCGAAGCTGTGTGGTTGCTTCGTCCTGTGACAGTGATGCGAGCTTTCCCGCATCGGATAGGGTTTCTTTGGTGCTGAATTGGTTGTACCAAGCGAGAGCGATGAGGATCAGCATCGATATCGTGGCAAATATTCCGAGGGTGCTGCTGAGAAGGAAAATCGCGATTAGAAAGACCGGAGCCCAGGGCGCATCAAAGATGGCTAGCAGACCTTTCCCTGAAACGAACTCGCGGACTCGATGGAGATCGTTAAGGGCCTCGGTTGGTGCTGCGACATCTCCCGACAGGCTGCGCTTGAAGGCTGCGTCGAACACTTTTCCATCGATATGTTCTCCTAGTTGGTGACTCATCTTTCCGAGTAGACGGGCTCTCACCCAGTCTAGGGTGGCTTCAACGGCGAGAAGCCCTACCAGCAGAGCCGACAATGCCAGTAGGGTTCCCTCGTTACGGCTAGTCAGAACACGGTCGTAGACCTGTAGCATGTAGATGGCGGGCATCAGCAGCATCAAGTTGATGCAGAAGCTGAAAGCGCCGAGCGCCATCAGGCCATGCCGCAGTCTGCCGACAGCGTCTGCGAGCTCGCCACGAATGCCGATCGCCTCCACGACGTTCCTTAGAACAGCGACGGAACGTGACTGTGAGCGCCGCCGGACGACGCATACATCCCCGCTGGCTCGAAGAAGTCGTTACGCCCATCGTCATCAGAATCGCTGGTATAGACGGTGTCGACTCCGCTGTTCACCACCAAGGTTTTGACGGGCTGGCCATCGACGTAACGCTGCGGGACTGGGTCGATATCCGGGTCGCCATCTAGGGCATAGAAAGATTCGCTGTTTCCTGCCTTGATCGCGACGCCGAGAACCTCTTTCCCGGTCAGCGCTGGGTTGAGTTGTAGCAAGCGCGCGTAGATGTCGCTCCAAGCATCATCGAGATCGGGGGTCGTCGGATCGTTCTCGAGCCAATCGATTTTCACCGTGTACAGTCCATCGGCGCCGTCTTGTCCGGAACTGGAGCTCCCGCCTTGCGTATCACTGGACTCCAGACCGGAGCCGGCAGCCGCGGAGAAGTAGATGGTGATGTGGGAGATGTTCTTGTCGAGCGTCGGGAAGTGTTCATCGTCAGCCGGTGGATCGGTGACGGTGGCAGTATCGGGCGAGACAATCAGATTCTCGAACGTCTTGCCTGTCACCACCGCACTTTCGATCGAGACGGTGGTATCGCCTAGCGGCGGATCTTCGTACGTATAAGGTTGCTCGGTGGATCCGGCCAAAACGGTCACGGTGGCACCGTTTGACAGAGTGACGATCAAGTCGCTGTCCAAAGCTTGATCGATTCGGATGATGAAGTAGGCAGGATCGCCAGGCTCGCGTTCTCCATCGTTGTCGTAGATGCCGACGGTCACCGGATCGACATCATCGAGAATCTCGGTGCTGACGAGGGAGTCATCGAAGGTGAGGTTCTCGAAGGCGCCTGGTGTGCCGGCGTTATCTTCGGTGGCGCTGGCGATGCGGTTGGTGATGGCATCGACTTCGACCCAGACATCATCGCGGTCGACGGGGACGGGATCTGAGGAGGCGCTGCTGGCACCGGCTGGGATGACGATGACCTGGCCGCCTGTGAGGGTCACGGTGATGGCGTTGGCCGTTGTCACCGAAGAGCCGTCGGAGGTCTTCTCGAGCTGCACCGAGTAGACGATCGAGCCGCCATCTTCACTGGTCGACGGCGTCGCCGAGAGCCGCACGATGACCGGATCGATCGTATCGGTCACATCAACCACCGCCGGGTCATCGTCGACCATGACGCTGGTCAGTATCGGACTTTGCGGTACGGCCGACGTGATCGATACGCTGACTGAGCTCGGGTCGATATACACATCGTCGCCCTGCGTGCCGTTCACATAAACAGCACTGGTCGCGCCTGCGGGTATGGTCACGGTCGCGCCGTTACTCAAGGTGATCAGCATGTCTGCGCCGACGGGCATATCAAGATGCAGCGTGAATGCCGCAGGCGCGTTCTCCAGCACGTCTCCGTCAGCGGTGATGCTGACCGTCACCTCCGGAATCGTTGCAGTGCCAACCAATTTGACGCTGGTGTTGTTCGAGCCAACACTCGTCGCACGGATACCGAAAACAGCGCCGTCGAGCAGCGATGCGAGATTCATTCCCTCCAAATCGTAGAGGGTGAAAGTTGCGGTGGTGGAGTAGTCCTTTGAACTGCCCGAGGAGCCGATTTCGACGCCGTAGTCGAAAGTGTAGCCCGTACCGTTCATGTTGTTGTCGCCACTACCCGCGCGGGTAATGGGACCACCTGGTGATCCGATATCGAGGAAGAAACCGCGCAGATCACCGGTACCCGATTCAATCTGCACCCAAAACTTCACACCGCCCGCCACGGCCTCGGCGTAGATACCGACAACCAGATTGCTACCGTTGTTGCTGGTAACCGTACCGATTTTCACGCCGCCCGGGCTGCCTGTGTAGGGCGTTGCCGTCGTTGTAGATTCCGCCCAACCTTTACGAGCCGATGCAGCCGCCGCAGATTCTGGCGTACCTGATTTGTTGGCGTTGTTCGTTACTTCTCTCACCATGATGTCACCTCATCGGCTTGCGCCGTTTGTGTCTGAGTAAACTTTCCGAAACCCGACACGTTCAGAATGTCAAAGTGACAATGGTGCGATATGTACCCTAGGCTACAGATCTCCTTTTTGCTTTGACAATTTCGACCCAGAGCAAACTCGCCACTCCGATGAGTGAACTCCAGAGAAATTGATCCATACTAATTACGGCAAACGAAAAACGGTCTCGAATCATCGGAACCAGCAGTGCTAAGGTTAGGCACATAACGGCAAACGCAGTGACAACATATAGCGCGGGATTTCGTCTAGCGAGCAATTCGCGAAAAGAAGCGGACCACGATCTGTTCAAATAAATCAGCGCAATCAACGACGAGATCAAGGTGCAGAAGACCAGGGTTCTTGCAACGTCATAACCGTTCGTAGGTGCCGACACCTGATAAACCACAGCGCATGCGATAAAGACGCTCAGCCCTTGTAAGAGCGCCAGGATTACTTCACGAGATGAAAATAGTTTTTGATTCGGCGGGCGCGCGGGTCGGCGCATCAGATCGCGATCCGGCTGCTCCGCTTCGAAGACCAAGGCGCAGGTGGGATCGATGATCATCTCGATGATGACGATGTGGATGGGCAGCAAAATGAGTGGTGCCGCTGAATCGAGCAGGGGTAACACGGCAAGCCCGGCGATCGGTACGTGCACCGCGATGATGAAGATGCTGGCTTTTTTGATGTTGTCGTAGATTTTTCGTCCCTGACGAATCGCAGCAACAATGGAGGGGAAGGCATCATCTAGTAGGACGAGGTCAGATGCTTCTCGAGCGACCTCGGAGCCGCGTTGTCCCATCGCAATGCCGATGTCAGCGGCCTTCAATGCGGGTGCATCGTTGACCCCATCACCAGTCATCGCGACAACGTTGCCTCTTGCCTGCAAGGCTTTGACCAGACGTAATTTCTGCTCCGGACGTACTCGCGCAAAAACACCATGTTGTCCAACTGCCTCGGCGAGTTCGTCATCTCCGAGCGCATCCATATCGGCGCCAGTCAGCACAGCTGAGTGATCGTCTGTGACGATGCCTGCCTGACGTGCGATGGCGAGAGCCGTCTTCGGGTAGTCACCCGTGATCATGACGACACGGATTCCGGCCTCACGACAGTCGGCAACCGCTTGGGGAACTTCGGTGCGCAGCGGATCGGCAAATGCGAGCAAGCCGAGAAATTCGAGCGGCCCAAAGTCAGTCTGCAGATCCACATAGGATGTGTCGGCACTACCAGACGCTTGCGCTACACCGACGACGCGCAAACCTTGCTCCGCAAGCCGACTTACGACGGCGTGTAGTTCGACTTTCTCTGGATCCGTGAAATTGCAGAGTTGAGCGATGATTTCAGGAGCGCCTTTACTGGCGAGTCGAACGTCCCCGTTTCCATCTTGGCGGACATAGCCCATCGCCGGGCGCGTCGCTGTCAGCGGGTACTCGTGGAGCAGGGTGTGTTGTTCAGAGTCGCCACCGCCTATCAGTCGTTCTGCTGCGTGACGGATCGCCTTGTCTAGTGGATCTTTGGATTGAGCTTTGGTTGCCGCGAAGGCAGCTTTGAGTAGCGTGGTGAATGGGGTATCGAGAGTCGCGACGGCGGCGAGATTGACCTCATGGTTCATATCCGCCAAGTGCGCTAACTGAAGTTGATTGCGAGTAAGCGTTCCTGTCTTGTCGACGCACAGAACATTCATGGCGCTTAAACTCTCTATCGCTGGAATGTGTCGAGTTAGGACATTGCGCTTCGACATATGCCATGCACCGACAGCGAGAAACACTGTTAGCACCACCGGGAATTCTTCGGGTATCAGAGACATCGCCATCGCGATCCCTGCGAGGCCGCCTTCGCGCCATGCGCTGAGATCTCCGCCACGAGTCAGTGCAAAAACGACGGCAGCTCCGATACAGGCAAGGATGCCCGCCGCCGCCAACCAACGCACGAGGCGATCCGTTTCTTTTTGAAGCGGCGAGCGATCACTGTCGATACTCGTCAGTGCCGCCCCGATTGCTGCCACGCGAGTACGCGCGCCTGTTGCGACGACTTCTGCGAGACCAGCACCCGATGTAACCAACGTTCCGCCGTAAAGGCTGCTCGTCTGGTCGCCGCCGGGCTCGGCGAGCGTCACGATTTCGGCAGACGGAATTTTATTGACCGGAATCGATTCTCCCGTGAGTAATGATTCGTCGACGGATAAATGCGTGGATTGACGTAGCAGCGCATCAGCGGGAACACGATCGCCTTCGCCTAGAATGACGAGATCACCGCATACTAGCTCTGTTGCCGAGATCCGAATTTCCTTGCCATCCCGAATGACGAGACATCGAGGGCTCGACATTTGGCGCAGCGCATCGAGGGCTTTCTCGGTGCGGCGACGCTGCAGAATCGTGCTGCCGATGACGACGAGGACAAAACTCAACAAAAGCAGCCCATCACTGAGCTTGCCCATTGCAAGATAGAGCCCGCCACCTGCGACTAGCATGATGAACATGGGCTCACGGAGCGCATCGAGTGCAACGGCGAGGGTCGGCGGACGAGTATGTCCGCCGATGATGTTGGGCCCGTCGTCGGCCAAGCGCCGCCGTGCCTCGGCCTCGCTCAGTCCCGTTGTCGTCAGGCGATCAGTCACTTGACGATTTTGCCGTTTGCTGGCTGTCTTGGGCTACTTCTTAGACCGTCAGTCGATTGAGGCCGTCG